>ERZ827496.133-NODE-133-length-106661-cov-4.798689_pt1 | contig 106661 bp, 102 predicted proteins | sample MGYA00519769_ERZ827496 | MGnify/ENA primary metagenome ERZ827496 (study PRJEB31778, sample SAMEA3449327) | human gut metagenome | biome: human gut; feature: human-associated habitat; material: faeces | place: United Kingdom | collected 2010/2012 ...
GTTGGGGGGCAGCGATTGGCCCCCCAACTCGGACGCTAGCACAATGGCTATGTGGATTTCGATGTCTTAAGCGTACGAAATCTTACACATACAATGCCCCCCCACAACCAACACCCCTCCAAATCTTACCTATCATCCTATCGTCATCAAACTCGCATTCCCACCAGCGGCGGCGGTATTCACACTCAGTGAACGCTCTAGCAGCAGGCGCTCTAGCAGAATACCGGTTTCTCCGTGTGAGAACCCTTGTACTGACACAATCGCACCAGGGCGTTCGGCGATTTTTTCGCACAGGCTGCGTAGCTGGTCGGAGTCACCGTGGTAGATCACCGCGTCAAACTCAACGCCCTCGGCATCCCACGATTTCGCTACGTTAATCTGCTGCTGTACGGCTTTAGGCAGGCGACGATAGAGCGCGCGCTGAACTTCGCTATCAATCCACTGAACACGGCTACCGACCGCGAGCACGGCAGCGAGCTGGGTCAGGGCGTCTTGCTCATTGTCGAACAGACATAGCACACGTTCACGCGGGAGGAGTGCATATGTATTGCGCTCTCCTGTCGGACCTGGCAATAAGCGGACGGTGCCGCCTTGCGCCCAATCACCAAACTCTTGGCAGCGCTGCGCCAGCGCGGTGTTTTTCTCTTGCTGCGCCCATGTTAGCAATGCTTGATGGGCTGCCAGCAATGGTTGGCGTAGGGTTGCGTCAACGTTTTGCTCATAGTCTTGACGTGCCAGCGTACGGCTTACCGCATCGTCTGGACGGCTAGAAAGCAGACGGTAGACGTAGAGTGGTCCACCGGCCTTAGGCCCTGTACCGGACAGTCCTTCACCGCCGAATGGCTGCACGCCAACTACGGCACCCACCATATTGCGGTTAACGTACTGATTACCCACTTTTGCCTGTTCGGTTACCTGCGCGATGGTTTCATCAATACGGGTGTGGATGCCGAGCGTGAGTCCGTAACCCGCCGCGTTGATTTGCTCGATCAATGCATCAAGATTCTGACGGTTGTAACGAACAACGTGCAGAACGGGGCCAAAAACTTCCTGCTCGAGCTCGTCAAAGCTCTCCAGCTCAATCAGGGTGGGTTTGACGAAAGTACCTTCAGACCACTCTTTGCTATCTTGTGGATGTTCAAACGCGGCCTGATAGACATTATGGCCTTTGGCGCGCATAGCCTGTATGTGACGATCGATATTGTCTTTAGCTTCGGCATCGATAACGGGGCCAATATCGGTTGATAGGCGCTCAGGATTCCCCATGCGGCATTCGGCCATCGCGCCGCGCAGCATTTGCAGTGTGTGATCGGCGATATCTTCTTGCACGCACAGAATGCGTAGCGCTGAGCAGCGTTGTCCGGCGCTGTCGAAAGCAGAAGCCACGACATCGGTGACGACCTGTTCGGTCAGCGCGGATGAGTCTACGATCATTGCATTCAGACCACCGGTTTCGGCGATCAACGGCGTGGTGCGACCTTGAGGATCCAAACGCCCAGAAATATTACGCTGCAAAATACCGGCTACGGCGGTAGAGCCGGTAAACATGACGCCGCGTACGCGGCTATCACCGACCAGTTTAGCGCCCACGGTTTCACCTTCACCCGGTAATAGCTGCAGCACTCCGGATGGCACGCCGGCTTCAAGCAGAATGCGTACGGCTTGAGCTGCGACCAGCGGCGTTTGTTCGGCGGGTTTGGCTAACACGCTATTCCCCGCAGCTAGCGCGGCTGCAACTTGTCCGGTAAAGATAGCTAGCGGGAAGTTCCATGGACTGATACACACGACGGGACCTAGCGGACGGTGAGTATCATTGGCGAAATCGTGGCGTACCTGCTGAGCGTAGTAGTGCAGGAAATCGACCGCTTCGCGAACTTCTGCAATGGCATTGTTAAACGTTTTACCTGCTTCACGAGCCAGCAAACCCAACAGGCTCTGCAACTGATCTTCCATTAAGTCAGCGGCGCGATCCAGCACGGCAGCGCGTTGCTCCGGCGGTGTAGAGAACCAGATGGGCCCCGCATTCACTGCGCTGCTCAGCGCGGCTTCAATATCCGCATCGCTGGCCGGCGTGACGTAGCCTACGATATCGCGTGGCTCGGCAGGGTTAATCACCGGCTGAGATGGCTGATCGCCACTGGCGGGATGCTCGAGAATAGGGGCACAGTTCCAATTATGGCTAGCGCTACTCAGCAGCGTGCTGGAGAGAGAGGCCAAGCGCTGCTCATTGGAAAGATCCAAGCCGCGTGAGTTACGGCGTTCTTCACCATACAGCCCATGCGGGGAGGGAATACGCGGATGAGGTAGGCCAATAGCCCCCTCTTTGGCTGCCATCGATTCAACTGCGGATACGGGGTCGGCAACCAGTTCATCCAGCGGCAGCGAGTTATCGGCAATACGGTTGACAAAAGATGTATTCGCCCCGTTTTCCAAAAGTCGACGTACCAAATAGGCTAACAGCGTTTCATGGGTTCCCACTGGCGCATAAATACGGCAAGGACGGTTGAATTTGCCTTCGGCTATTTTTCCAACCACCTGCTCGTACAGTGGCTCACCCATGCCGTGTAAGCATTGGAATTCATACTGCCCCGGATAGTAGTTTTGCCCCGCGAGGTGATAGATCGCCGATAAAGTGTGGGCATTATGCGTGGCGAACTGCGGATAAATGGCGCTAGGAACCGCCAGAAGTTTACGCGCACAGGCTAAATAAGAAACGTCGGTGTAAACCTTACGGCTATAAACAGGATATCCTTCTAAACCATCCACCTGCGCACGCTTAATTTCGCTGTCCCAATAGGCGCCTTTCACTAAGCGAATCATTAGGCGGCGATGGCTGCGCTGGGCTAAATCGATGACATAATCGATAACCGCCGGACAGCGTTTCTGATAGGCCTGAATCACAAAGCCAATGCCGTTCCAACCGGCTAGTTCTGGCTCAAAGCACAAACGTTCAAGCAGGTCGAGTGAGATTTCCAGACGGTCAGCTTCTTCAGCATCGATATTAATGCCGATATCATAGCTGCGTGCCAGCAATGTCAGGGAGAGCAAACGAGGATAAAGTTCGTCCATCATTCGCTCATATTGTGCACGGCTGTAGCGAGGATGCAGAGCGGAAAGCTTGATAGAGATCCCCGGACCTTCATAAATACCACGACCGTTAGAGGCTTTCCCGATGGCGTGAATGGCCTGCTGATAGGAAATCATATAACGCTGGGCGTCAGCTTCGGTCAGCGCGGCTTCACCGAGCATGTCGTAAGAGTAGCGGAAGCCTTTTTCTTCGTGCTTACGCGCATTTGCCAGCGCTTCAGCGATGGTTTCTCCGGTAACGAACTGTTCGCCCATCAGACGCATTGCCATATCAACGCCTTTGCGAATCAAGGGTTCGCCGCCTTTGCCGATAATACGGTTCAGCGAGCTAGAAAGCTTGGATTCGTTGTGGGTGGCAACCAGACGTCCGGTAAGCAGGAGTCCCCACGTGGCGGCGTTAACGAACAGAGAAGGGCTACGACCTAAATGCGAATGCCAGTTACCATTGCTAATTTTGTCGCGAATCAGCGCATCGCGTGTTGCTTTATCGGGAATACGCAGTAAGGCTTCGGCCAGACACATCAGCGCCACGCCCTCTTGCGAAGAGAGTGAAAATTCCTGCAACAGGTTTTGAACAATCCCAGCTCTGCCATTAGCACTTTTTTGGTTGCGCAGTTTTTCTGCGATTTTATAAGCCATCTGGTGCGTCGACTGCGCGAGTTCAGGCGCCATACGCGCCTGTTCGAGCAGCATAGAGACGGCTTCATGCTCAGGACGGCGATAGGCCGCGGTGATGGCAGCACGCGCGACGGACTGAGGCAAGATTTGTTCTGCAAAATCAAGAAACGGCTGATGTGGTTGATCTGGCTGCGTTACGGTATCGTCGCCGTCGCTGGAAAGTGTGTCAGATACGGGAAGGGGCAGTTCAGGGAGCGTACTGCCACTCTCGACTCGCTCGAGATAATTAAATATCGCCTGCTTGATTACCCAATGCGGCGTGCGATCGATCTGCTGTGCGGCGGCTTTAATACGATCTCGCGTCGCTTCGTCAAGTTTTACACCCATAGTGGTGGTGCCCATGCCGTCCTACTCCATTTTATTTTTGTAAGGTAGAGCCTGAGCATATCCTGTTCATTATGAATGTTGCAACTTTGTGCAACCTTGTTAAAAGGTACAAGTTTTGAATGTGTGAAATGGCGCAGGTTTTATCCGGCGGTTTAGCTCAGGTAAGCACAAGGAAATGTGAAAGAAGTTATGTGAAACATTAAATATTTCATTATAAATTAGAGGGATATTTTAGCGGTGAGCTATGTCAAAGCACATGTTAATGGATCGTTGTTGCAACCTGATGCAGGTCAAAATGTGATGAATGGTAAACTTTGTGTAACTTTTGAGTTAAATAACTTGTGAATAAGCTAAGCCTGTTCATAAGATGCCGACGTTTAGATTTTCATTATTGGTTGTATTTAAGATGGGGTTTGGCCGCATCATCGTTCCGATGCGGCTGAGTTTTTAAAGCAGCTAGGTATTTAAAACCGAAATACAGCATAAAAATGCCTGATTGATAAGCATATAGCCTGAGTAGTTGGAGCTGTGTCTGAGTCGTTAGCTAGCATCGTTAATAACAGAAAACACTCCAAGTGTGACGGATAAAAATAAATACGGAGACACCTGCATGATAAGTACACCGATGTTGGTGACCTTTTTGGTCTACATCTTGGGAATGATCGTCATTGGCCTAGTGGCATATCGCGCTACCAACAACTTTGATGACTATATTTTAGGCGGACGCAGTTTAGGGAGCGTGGTTACCGCATTATCAGCTGGCGCATCTGACATGAGCGGCTGGCTATTGATGGGCTTACCAGGCGCGATTTATCTTTCAGGGATTTCTGAAAGTTGGATTGCCATCGGATTAACCGTTGGAGCGTATTTAAACTGGAAGCTGGTTGCAGGACGTTTACGTGTGCACACCGAGGCTAACAATAATGCTCTGACGCTGCCCGATTATTTTACCAGCCGCTTTGAAGACACCAGCAAGCTGCTGCGCGTAATCTCGGCGGTGGTCATTTTGGTATTTTTCACGATCTACTGCGCATCAGGCATCGTTGCGGGTGCGCGCTTGTTTGAAAGCACCTTTGGTATGAGCTATGAAACGGCTCTGTGGGCAGGCGCAGCGGCGACCATCCTCTATACCTTTATAGGAGGGTTCTTGGCTGTCAGCTGGACCGACACGGTTCAAGCTAGCCTAATGATTTTCGCACTGATCTTAACGCCGGTATTCGTTATTTTGGCCGTGGGGGGTATTGATACTTCCATGCTCGTTATCGAAGCCAAGAATCCGGCCAATCTTGATATGTTCAAGGGTTTGAACCTGATCGCCATCATCTCTCTGATGGGCTGGGGATTAGGCTATTTCGGTCAGCCACATATTTTGGCGCGCTTTATGGCAGCAGATTCTCATCAAACTATTCGCAAAGCACGTCGAATTAGTATGACCTGGATGATTTTATGTCTGGCTGGTGCGGTTGCGGTGGGCTTCTTTGGTATTGCCTACTTTGAAAATAATCCTGGCCAAGCGGGAACCGTGTCTGAAAACGGTGAACGTGTGTTTATCGAGCTGGCTAAAATCTTGTTTAACCCTTGGATTGCAGGGATCTTGCTGTCGGCCATCTTAGCGGCGGTTATGAGTACGCTGAGTTGCCAGCTACTGGTATGTTCAAGTGCAATTACTGAAGACTTGTATAAAGCCTTTTTCCGTAAGAAAGCATCACAGCGTGAGCTGGTGTGGGTAGGGCGTCTGATGGTTCTGCTGGTGGCATTGATTGCCATCGCTTTGGCGGCCAATCCAGAAAACCGCGTGCTGGGGTTAGTGAGTTATGCATGGGCCGGTTTTGGTGCGGCATTTGGCCCAGTGGTATTAATTTCTGTAATGTGGTCTCGTATGACGCGTAATGGCGCGTTAGTCGGTATGTTGATCGGGGCAATCACCGTCATCGTATGGAAGCAGTATGGATGGTTTAATCTGTACGAGATTATCCCTGGATTCATTTTCGCCAGCATTGCGATTGTGGTTGTTAGTCTGATGGGGCGATCGCCTTCACAGATTATCCAGACACGTTTTGCCAATGCGGAAGCAGAGTATAAAACCATCTAAGTAGGAATCTATTGATGTGCAAAAGGAAATGTCTGCGAAGGCATTTCCTTTTTTTATGGGGGAACGTAGGCGTCATTGGTTCAAACCTTATCGGGGAGTATCACTTGTTTCTCCAAGCGCACGTTATCGCCATCGGTTAAGACAACGGTAACTTGCAGCCAGTCACCTTGCAGTACGGGAAAACTCATTTGCCCTAACGCGTGTTTTCGGTTGGCTGTTAGTTGAACCGTGCCTGTCTGTTGGGAGATGCTTTCGCCATGAAGGCCGTGTCGGATTATGTCTACGGTAATATCGCATACGCAGCTATTGGTGACCGCAGCCATGGGCTTAAGTATGTAATATTGACCCTCTTGGGTAGTATCGAACCAAAGTTGATTAGATAAAACAGAGGCGATCAGAAGAGGGTGCATTTGCGGCTCCGGAAATAAAAACAAGACAGGGCAACGCCCTGTCTTGCTGGGAGGAGAAAGTTAGTTCTGATTAACGTATGAGGCGTTGCCTGCACCGACTTGATTTACGTTGGAGTAAGAGAAGTCTGCTGTTTGTGAGCTATTAGCGTAGTTGGATGCACCGCTTTGGCGGACAACAATAACGGCTGCATCGCCGCTTTGACTGGTTACGGCATTATTCAAGCCAAAACCAGACTGAACCACGGCAGTTCTGGAGAAGTCACCACTTTGATTTGTGGTTGCGGTGTTGCCGAAGAGACCCGATTGAGAGACTTCAGTGACAGACCAGTTCCCGTTTTGACTTGAGGTGGCGGCGTTATTATTACCTTGCTGATTAATATCAACAACGCTGACGTTGCCATTCTGGTTTACCGATGCGTAGTTGCCCGTGCCACCTAATAGACCCCCGCTTTGAGATACGGATGTTTTAGAGAAAACCGCAGAATCTTGATTAACGCTGGAAATATTACTGGTGCCTTGCTGATAGACCTGCACCTCACCGCCTAATGCCCCGGTTTGAGGTGTGAATTGGAAAACGTAAGCTGGGTTAGTTAACGCCATTGCATTACTCATAGCAAAAACAAAGCTAGATGCTGCGATGATTTTCCACTTATTCATGATGTTACCCCGTCGGTTAAAGAATCAGATGTGTGTATCAGATAAACAATAACTAATGTTGTGTAACTCTAATGGCCATTCCTGAAGCATTTTGCACAACACCGGCTGAGCGGTTTGTGCCCGTTTGGGTAATCTGCGTTATATTATTTTTCCCGAAGGAAATGATATAAGCAGAATTACCAAAACTGTCTTGAATGATTGAATCACTATTTCCACTACCTAGTTGAGCAATAACAGCATTGTTATTGCTGCTAAGTTGAGTAATGTCCGCAGAGTTTCCCGAACCTCGCTGAGCAATTAATGCATTATTATTGCTACTGGATTGGGTAATTCTGCCTTGGTTACTATTTCCCTGTTGTACGATAATCGAATGATTGTTCGTACCTTGCTGATGGGTAAAAGCTCTATTATCGCTACCTATTTGGTTAATAAGCGCACTTTGGCTATAACGACTATTCAAGTCACTATAACCAGTGCCCATATCAGCGTTAGCAAAATCACTATTTGCTACTGCCAAATAAGGGGTGACAAGCAGAGCGGCTGACAATACAATCTTTTTCATTTTGCCGTCCTAATGTAATCGGTGAATCAAATTATGACGTGATGATTCGTATGTTAACGTCCTGAGAACTCTTTCAGGAATATTCCGATTTATGATTTGAGTATGTGCCGAAGAAAAATTAAATAACTCACCTAGAAGTCGTATTTTAAAAATAAAGCCTGATAAGAAAGTATGAGACGATAATGTTTATTCGTTGTAATAAAAGCTAAAGAGTCGATTAGTCGAGCATTAACATGTTGATAGCTGTTTTTCATCTTACTCATGTAATGACGTTTGCCATCCCAGCGCATGCGCTGCGGGTACGACCTATGGCATCACTGACGTGTGGTAAAATTTCATGCGCTAGCATGAGCGCATTGTTTTCTAGCAAAGATACAATTCACATACCACTTACCTAAGGGAAATGCATGTGAACATACCAAGCAAGCTAATCATAAAGTGGTATTTCCCGTTATCATGTGCGCTAAGTGCTTTGCTGAAAAGAATAAATTTACCCTCTCTATATTTTTAAAGAAAATCACCTGCTTGCTATTTCTTGGATGAATCTAAAGAAACGATTAAGGATTATGTAAATTAGAAGTAATGATAAGACTTATTTATAAATATCAAGTTACATTTTGAAACACAAATAGCACTTGCGTTAGAAGCGCCAATGGCTAGATTAAATCATGTAATATGCCCGCAATAACGGATGGCATATACGGCTCGTCTCTGTGCATATTTCAAATTTTTCTTGCACTGCCTTTTACACAGCAGCGGATAAGTAGCGCTCGATAAAAACTGTTTTTAATTAAGCAGGGAGTGTTGCGCTTCGCATAAATGCAGGGTTTTATTATGCTTGATGAAGTAGAGCGTAAGAAGTATTTATTGGTATTAATAACTAAGCCGTCATTGCAAGCAACAGCACTACTGCACCAGCTTCAACTGACGTTACAGGTCAATACCAAGATACATAATATCAACAAAGATTTAAATGATCCCGTAGACAATACTCTCTATCTTTTCGACCTTATGGAGGCTGACCGACGAACGACCGTTTTATGGCAATCAGAGCTGAGCCGTTGCCGGCAGAGAAATAGAATATTGTTATTAAATACTCCTGATGATTATCAAAACCAAGATATTGAGTCATGGCCAAACATTAGTGCAGTATTCTATCCATCAATGGATGAACGGACGCTAACGGAAGGAATAAAGAGTGTTATCAAGGGAGAATGTTTTTTTAGTCAGGGTGTTGCTAGTTATTTAATCAGCCAATCTTCACATTATCGTTATCATAGCCCAGAGGCAACAGGGCTCACTCAACGAGAAAAAGAAATACTGAATAAGCTAAGAGCAGGGGCCTCGAACACCGAAATAGCCAAGCTGTTATTCATCAGTGAAAACACGGTAAAAACGCATCTTTATAATCTATTTAAGAAAATATCGGTAAAAAATCGCACACAGGCGGTTTCCTGGGCTAACGATCATCTCAGGCGTTAAATGATGAAAAAAATTATGTTTATTCTTGTAATTGCCTCTATATGCAGTGCAGGAAAGAATGCCTCTGCGGCTGAAATTGAGGTTCCCGGATTAATTACCGATCACACGGTAACGTCAATAGGTCATGCCTTTTATCGTGATTTTAGCGACAACTGGGGAAAAGAATACCCGGGAACACTAACGATCAATGAAAGACCGAGTGCCCGCTGGGGAAGTTGGATCACTATCAAAATTGAACAGGATACGGTTTATCAAACGTTTTTATTTCCAAACAAACGCAGCTTTGACAAAGATGTTGCCGTAGCTATTGAAAGCGTTAACGAATCGCTATCTCGCCGTTCTATCGATAAAGCGCTTCTCAATACTGGTGACTTAACCGCAGATGAGTTTTAAGGAGTCACAATGCGAGTCACTTATCTAGCCTTTATATCAATACTAATTTCCCCAGTATCGTGGGGCGGTAATATGGTTTTTCAGTTTGTTAACCCTAATTTTGGAGGCAATCCGAACAATGGTGCATTTTTGCTCAATGAAGCGAATGCACAAAATTCGTATAAAGACCCCAACGGATATAATTTTGATACCGCAACACCGTCGGCATTAGACAACTTCACTTCAGTTATTCAATCTCAGCTATTGGGGAATCTGATGGGCAATATTAGCCAAGGGAAACCAGGGCGTTTAGTGACCAAGGACTTCATTGTCGATGTGAAAAATATTGATGGGCGATTAACCATGAATATTCTCGATCGCACTACGGGAAAATCCTCAACCATCGAAGTTGATGGTCTCTCAAGCGTTAATTCCAATTAGCACGGGATGATGAGACATGCGCAGCTATTTATTAATTATCTCAGTTCTTTTATTGAGTGGATGCCTAACGGCTCCGCCAAAGCAAGCGGCTAAACCTACATTAATGCCTCGGGCGCAAAGCTACCAGGATTTAACGCATCTGCCTGAGCCTGCAGGAAAGCTGTTTGTCTCTGTGTACAATATTCAGGATGAGACAGGGCAGTTTAAACCGTATCCGGCCAGTAACTTTTCGACCGCGGTTCCTCAAAGTGCGACGGCAATGTTGGTTTCTGCCTTGAAAGATTCAGGTTGGTTTATTCCTTTAGAAAGACAGGGCTTACAAAATCTATTAAATGAACGAAAAATCATTCGTGCTGCCCAAGAAAATGGTACCGCTGCTGTGAATAACCAGCGTCAGCTTTCATCTTTGGTTGCTGCAAATGTGCTTATCGAAGGCTCAATTATCGGCTACGAAAGCAATGTAAAATCTGGGGGCGCTGGAGCTCGTTTCTTTGGTATTGGTGCGAGTACACAATATCAGTTAGATCAAATCGCAGTTAATTTGCGCGTCGTTGATGTTAATACCGGACAAGTATTATCATCGGTAAATACCAGTAAGACGATTTTGTCCTATGAAGTTCAGGCTGGGGTATTCCGCTACATTGATTACCAGCGTCTGCTTGAAGGCGAAATTGGCTATACCACAAATGAGCCAGTTATGCTCTGCGTCATGTCAGCGATTGAAACCGGCGTAATCTACTTGGTCAACGATGGTATTACGCGTAATTTATGGTCGCTGAAGAACCCTAAGGATGTCTCATCTCCGATACTCGAACGTTATAAGAGTACGATTGTACCTATAGCCTCTTAAGTATGCTTAAAGAAGCCAGTCGTAAGACTGGTTTTTGCCTTTTATCATTTATTCAATATGTTAGACGTAGACCGCAGAGGGCGAATCTTAATCATTTTGCATTGGAAAATTCGGCGAAGTCTTAGATTACAATATCTTGAAGGGGGGAGGCTTGAAAGTTTTAGCAAGCCAGCCTATCCTTGGATGCATTATGGAAGTGGTAACAGAGAAACGTGTTCGGCGCCTCCATGTAGCGCGTGTCTTTTCGTGCCGAGTGCGTTTCATCTGTTAGCATTATGTGCTACCTATCTTGTTTAGAGTAAGTCCGTAGAGCCTTAGTTTAACTTTCTGTTGTTAAAGTAGGGGTAGCCTACTTACATAGCCTAAAGAAGCTCCTACCTACTTACGATGAAAACAAAAATCTTACTTGTCCTTTCTTGCTTATTCGGCTTCATTATTTTTTGCTATATGATGGTTTTTGCCGTTGATAAGACCTGTGAAAGAATGCAAATTTTTACTGAAGTTTGTAAAAAAGCCGATATATCAAAACCTCATATTACCCCATAGGCATGGGCAGACAATCTTTTGTCTAAAAAGATGATGGCCTAAATGTTGTATAAAGTTCAGCCAGACAGCGTGTTGATTTGTTAAATAAACTCCATCTATGTAGGTGTTTTGTTCTAATTGATTGATTCACCATGATATCTGAGAATAATCTCACTATTTTTTCCTTGAGAAAAAATAATACATGTGGAAAATGCATTCAAAAAATGGATAGTTATATGAATAACACTTATATTGAGTACTGGAAGTCTCAGTGTTGAGTTTATTTAATCATGGATGTCAAAACTGTTTGTCTACGGAGAGCGCTAGGCAAAGGGTTTTATTTTTTTATTGTATAGAACATAGCCTGACGAAACAAAAGTGCCTATAGAAATATGGTGCTGGCGTTGCGTTTAAACGCAATTCTGTAGCCACCTTTTATTTTGATTGTTGAGGTAATAATGTTTAAAAAAATGTCGGCCGAGTTTTTTGGTACGTTCTGGCTCGTATTTGGTGGTTGTGGTAGCGCCATTCTAGCGGCTGGATTTCCTGAGTTAGGTATTGGATTTGCTGGTGTTGCATTGGCATTTGGCTTAACCGTTTTGACTATGGCGTATGCCGTTGGACATATTTCAGGTGGTCATTTTAACCCTGCTGTGACTATTGGCCTGTGGGCTGGTGGTCGTTTCAGTGCGAAAGACGTGGTGCCTTACGTTGTAGCTCAAGTGATTGGTGGTATTGCAGCTGCTGCCGTGCTTTATGTTATCGCTAGCGGTAAGGCTGGCTTTGATGCCACAGTCAGTGGTTTTGCATCAAACGGTTATGGTGAACATTCACCTGGCGGATTCACATTGCAATCTGCTGTTGTAGTTGAGATGGTTTTGAGTGCATTCTTCCTGATTGTTATTCATGGCGTGACAGATAAGCGTGCATCGGCTGGTTTTGCTCCATTAGCGATTGGTCTGGCGCTAACGCTGATCCATCTTATCAGTATTCCAGTGACAAATACGTCTGTAAACCCAGCACGTAGTACTGCAGTCGCTATTTTCCAAGGCACTTGGGCATTGCAGCAACTGTGGCTATTCTGGTTAATGCCAATTATTGGCGGCATTATCGGCGGTTTAATCTATCGTCATTTGCTCGAGAAGAAAGACTAAATTTGTTTATACCAGACAAAAAGCCTGAGCAATGCTCAGGCTTTTTTATATCAGTATCGTAAAGTGACTATCAGCCTTGTTTATTAATGGCCGAGTAAAATCAGATCCTGTGGTGCATAATATTCATTGCTATCGTTGCATACGACGCATTTTGCCGCGCGAATTTTTTCTCTTGCTAAATTCTTATCGTTAATCGCTTTAATCACCATTACATTACGCGTGCCGTTTTCTATAACGTGGGCGCCAACGCGTAAAGGGTTTCTGTTTCTATCGTAAGCAATCTGCATATAATTTCTCCATCAAAAGATAAGCAATAGGGCAATGCTAGCCCTATCAAATCTGTAGATAAAGTCCGTGCTTAGTTTTAATTGTAATATGAATTGATTTTTAATTTTCATCGAGAATAAAACCCTTCAGAGAAAAATCTGATGAATTTATGTCGCAAAATTTAAAAGCTCATTATCCTATTTGGCCGCTTAATTTTTCAGCTAAACCTAGCCTTTTCTCTAAAATCATCTCGCAGATAAAATAATAACCCTAAATAGTTAGTATTATCTTGTCTTAGGTAGTTTAGCGGTGGATGAAGGCGTATCCTTTTATGAAGATAAAATTTTTCTTAACGAAAGATCACCTTCAGCAAATCGTGCTGTTATTTTCAGGAGCGTCATATGATTAAAACACCTCGTACGGTTACTTCACCGAAAAAATTTGTTATTGGGCGCGGCCTTCTTCAACAAATGCATGATTACGTGAAAGATTTTGGTGATAATGCTTTTATCATCAGTGATGAGTTCATATTGCCACGAGTGAAAGATGAGGCCGTTACAGGGTTGCAAAAGGCGGGACTAAAAGGTACCTGTGAAAAATTTAACTACGAATGTACTGAAGTAGAAATTAAGCGACTTGGAGCATTAGCCGAATCGCAGAGTGCAAATGTTATTGTCGGCATTGGCGGAGGCAAAACCTTAGACTCTGCTAAAGCAGTCGCTTACTACCATAAATTGCCGGTTATTTTATTCCCAACGATTGCGTCTACCGATGCTCCATGCACTGCGCTGGCGGTCATCTATAGCGAAGAAGGGGAGTTCGAACGCTACCTATTTTTGCCGCAAAACCCTGATGCTGTTATTGCCGATACTTCAATTATTGCAGCCGCGCCGGTACGTTTCTTTGCTGCCGGTGTGGGGGATGCGCTTGCAACCTATTTTGAAGCGCGTGCCTGCTATGCAGCTGACGGCGTGAATTTGGTGCTGAAAAAGCCATCTCGAACAGGACTCGGTCTGGCTCAACTGTGCTATGAGCTGTTGAGCGAAAATGTCGATGCGGCGATGGATGCGGTAAGAAATAAAGTTTCTACGCCTGCGCTTGAACAAACCATTGAAGCGACGATTTATTTGAGTGGCGTTGGGGCAGAAGCGGGAGGGTTAGCCGCTGCTCATGCGGTAAACAACGGTATGTCTGCGGTGCCTGATTTACATCGTGCGCAGCACGGTGAAAAAGTGGTATTTGGTCTCCTTACCCAGCTTGTGCTGGAAAATGCTCCACGCACCGAACTCGACGAAGTTATTCGTATCATCAAAGTCGCTGGCTTACCTCTAACGCTACAAGACATGGGACTGAAAAACTTTGTAGAAGCTGAATGGCGCAAAGTGGCAGAAATTGCCTGTGCGGAAGGGGATACTATGGGCAATATGCCAATGGAATTAACCGCCGATGATGTATATGAAGCAATGGTTGCAGCGAATGCCATGGCTGAGCGTTACAAAAACGCTTAATACTTAATGCTGAATATGTTGCTAATGCGGCCTGATGGCCGCTTTTTTATGCCTATGTGAAAAGCAATGTCTTACATTGAGACTCTGATCGGGTTGCAGTGATTGTAATCATTGTGTTAACTGCGAGATAATGACTTTAGCAATTAAAAATCTGTACCCGCAGTTCTCACCCTGTGAAGATGGAAAGCCCCATTCAAAAAGTACCCCTTTATCATTAGAGGGTATATTTTGGATTTAGCTCAAGAATCAACAGGCTAAAAACACGTAAGGTGGTGGTGTTTTCTTTACACAGTGAGCCGACGAGAATACGTCGCGTGAGTGTGAATCTACTGAAGCTGATGTTGCAAGTGAGAAAAAAATGTCAAATAAGCCATTTCATTACCAAGATCCGTTCCCACTAAAAAAAGACGAAACCGAATATTATCTGTTGAGTAAAGATCATGTTTCGGTCGCTGAGTTTGAAGGGCAAGAAATCCTAAAGGTTGAACCGCAAGCGCTGACTCTCCTTGCCCAACACGCGTTCCACGATGCTTCCTTTATGCTCCGCCCAGCCCATCAACAACAAGTTGCCCAAATTCTTGACGATCCAGAAGCCAGTGAAAACGACAAATATGTCGCACTGCAATTCCTGCGCAATTCTGAAATTGCAGCAAAGGGTATTTTGCCAACCTGTCAGGATACTGGAACCGCGATTATCGTCGGTAAGAAAGGTCAGCGAGTTTGGACGGGGGGAGGTGATGAAGCAGCCCTGTCTCGCGGCGTATACAACACCTTTATTGAAGATAATCTGCGCTATTCGCAAAACGCCGCGCTGGATATGTATAAAGAAGTTAACACCGGCAGTAACCTGCCTGCGCAGATCGATTTATATAGCACCGACGGCGATGAGTATAAGTTCCTGTGCATCGCTAAAGGCGGCGGCTCAGCGAATAAAACTTATCTTTATCAAGAAACTAAAGCGCTTTTAACTCCGGGTAAGCTAAAAAATTATCTGGTCGATAAAATGCGTACTTTAGGTACTGCTGCATGCCCTCCATACCACGTTGCTTTTGTTATCGGTGGCACTTCAGCCGAAGCGACGCTGAAAACTGTGAAGCTCGCCTCTACCAAATATTATGATGGTCTGCCAACGGAAGGTAATGAACATGGTCAGGCGTTCCGTGATATTGAGCTTGAGCAGGAGTTGCTGAAAGAAGCTCAGAATCTCGGCCTAGGTGCACAGTTTGGTGGCAAATATTTCGCCCACGATGTTCGTGTTATTCGTTTACCTCGCCATGGTGCTTCTTGTCCAGTAGGCATGGGGGTTTCCTGCTCGGCAGACCGTAATATCAAAGCGAAGATCAATCGTGATGGTATCTGGATTGAGAAACTGGAAAGCAATCCGGGTAAATATATTCCTGAACACCTGCGTAAAGCCGGTGAGGGGGAAGCGGTTAAGGTTGATTTAAACCGTCCAATGTCTGAAATATTGCAGCAGCTATCTCAGTATCCTGTCTCGACACGTCTATCGCTGAGTGGCACCATTGTTGTTGGTCGCGATATTGCCCACGCTAAATTGAAAGAACGTTTAGACAAAGGTGAGGGGCTGCCACAATACGTTAAAGATCATCCGATTTACTACGCAGGACCGGCGAAGACGCCTGCGGGTTATGCATCTGGTTCATTAGGGCCAACAACGGCAGGGCGTATGGACTCCTATGTCGATTTGCTGCAGGCCCACGGCGGTAGCATGGTCATGCTGGCGAAGGGTAACCGCAGCCAGCAGGTGACTGATGCCTGTAAGAAACACGGCGGTTTTTACCTTGGCAGCATCGGTGGCCCTGCTGCGGTTCTGGCTCAGCAAAGTATTAAGAGCTTGGAGTGTCTGGAATATCCAGAACTGGGTATGGAAGCGATCTGGAAAATTGAGGTTGAAGACTTCCCCGCATTTATTCTGGTTGATGATAAAGGCAATGATTTCTTCCAAGTGATCCAGTCTGAACAATGTACTCGCTGTGTGAAATAGTATTTTACGCATAACCGTCATAAAAAAGCCCTGCTTATTGAGCAGGGCTTTTTGCCTATATACGATGTTTTATGGTTGGCGTATTTACCAACGAATCAAACTACAATAACTGTGACCGATCAGAATAAAACTTTTTGTAGGCGAGATAGCCGGCAATGATGGTCGAGAGGCTGGCGGTAGAGAGCAGCATAAATGTCACCATAATCTGATAGCGAATCGCTTTCACAGGATCTATCCCCGCAAAAATAAGCCCCGACATCATCCCAGGTAAACTGACTAACCCGACAGTTTTGGCTGAATCAACGGTCGGTATTAGCGCGGCTTTGATGCTGGCACGGATAATTGCGGCAGATGACTGTTTAGGTGTCGCACCGAGGCTGAGCATCTCTTGTACTTTTTGTTTTTCATCCGCAAAACGCTGACGCAGATTGTTGTAGCACAGCCCAACAGCGACCATCGCATTACCCGCAATCATTCCCGAAATAGGAATAACCTGCATAGGTGTAAATGTTATGGAGCCGCTGAGGATCAGCACTGCTAAGGTAAGCGCGGTACCCGTCACGATAGCGATTAGTGAGATAACAAAGGCATGGCTTAAATTTTTGCTGCGCTTCTTGGCGTTGTAAGCCGCATTGACGCAAATAAATAGCACCATTAAAAGTGTTAGCAGGGCATGATCAATATTAAAAATATACTTCAGGACATAGCCAACGATAATCAACTGAATAATGGCGCGGGTTACGCTCCATATAATGTCTTTTTCTAACCCCAGCTTTTCTTTACCGCTGATCAGGAGTGCGATAGCGACGAGTGCTAGAGCCATAACCAGTGATTGATCGGTTATATTATGTTCGCTCACTGTTCTTCCCCTTTGGCTTCATGTTTTTCCATGCGTAGAAGATTATGAGATTGACGGATTTCATCGCTGTTGTGTGTGACCCACAAAACGGCGATGCCAGAACTGTTGATTAAATCATCAATGACCTGGTGCACAATTTCTTTATTCTTATCGTCAAGAGCGCTGGTTATTTCATCAAGCAATAAGATTTCAGGTTGGTATTGTAGATTGCGCAGCAGAGCCACACGCTGCTTTTCACCACCGGAAAGTTCATCAATCTTCTTGTCTAAAATGTGCAGAGGGAGATCGAACTGTAGCAATCCCTTTTTTATTTTTTCATTGTCGACTTTATCCCCGCGGATTTGATACGGAAATCTGAGGTTATCACTGACTGTCTCACCAAATAGAACTGGGGTTTGGAAACAGTAAGAAACCTTCTGACGGTACTCTTCAGGTTTGATCGTAATAATATTTTTCCCATGGAGAAAAATATCGCCCGAGGAGGGGGGGAATAAAGAGGCTATTATTTTCAGCAGAGTGCTCTTACCGCAACCGGATGGACCGGTAATCACTTTGAACTCGTTGGGCTGAAGCGTTAAAGAGAGATTGTCGATAATGATCTGTTGATCGACGCTAAAACAAATATTGCGCAGTTCAAGCAGATTCTCCGTGTTACTCATTTTATGTTCCATCTGGTGTTGCAGCCCACTGAATAAGTGGGCTGGGCCCAATTCTGGATATTAGTCGTTTACTTGACCGTCCATTGAACGGTTTCTCCGGCTAAGAATGGGATCAATGTATCGTCACCACAGGAGATAGACTCGGCCACGGTGACGGGGGTACGTACCAGCTCGATATAGCTCTCGTTAACTGGCAGGTTATAGAATGCAGGGCCATTGAGTGAACAAAATGCTTCAAGGTGTTGTAGCGCATTTTCCTCTTCAAACACGGTTGCATAGGCCTGTACGGCCGTTGGCGCATTAAATACACCGGCACATCCACAGCTGGATTCTTTGCGATGGCGTGAATGTGGCGCAGAGTCGGTGCCAAGGAAGAAGCGACTGTTGCCGCTGGTGGCAGCCTTACGCAACGCTTGCTGGTGCGTGCTGCGCTTCAGTATGGGCAGGCAGAACAGATGTGGTCGGATGCCGCCAACCAGCATGTGGTTGCGGTTAAACATCAGATGCTGCGGGGTGATGGTTGCGGCTAAAAAGCTATCCCCTTCGGTCACAAACTCGGCAGCCTCTTGGGTCGTGATGTGCTCAAAGACAATTTTCAGCTCTGGGAAATTTTTGCGCAGAGGCAGCATAACTTCATCGATGAAACGAGCCTCGCGGTCAAAGATATCCACGTCGTGCAGCGTAACTTCACCATGGATCAGCAGCGGCATGCCCACCTTTTGCATCTTCTCAAACAGCGGATATAGGCCAGGAACCGATGTTACGCCATGTTTAGAATTAGTTGTTGCATTAGCAGGATAGAGCTTTGCCGCAGTAAAAACCCCTTCGGCGTGCCCCGAGATCAGCTCATTAGCATCGAGATCGTCGGTAAGATAGCAGGTCATTAGCGGCGTGAAATCGTGCTCCGCCGGTACGGCAGCGAGAATGCGTGCGCGATAGGCCTGTGCCTGAGCAACGCTGGTGATCGGCGGAACCAGATTAGGCATGACGATGGCACGGGCGAAATGCTGGCTCGTGTGCGGTAAAACGGTTTTTAGCATTTCATCATCGCGAAGATGGAGATGCCAGTCATCTGGGCGGCGGATCTTAAGGGCGTGCTGCATTACGGTCATTACAAGGCTCCGGCTGACAAGACTGTCTTGAGTGATGTTGACGATACAGATCGAGCGAGACACATTCTTAAATTAGCGATGAAAATGTGTTTTTATGGCGGGGAATAAGGATAAGGGGAAACGCGTCAATATGCACTCGTTTGTTGTGATCTATCGATAATTAGTATGATTCATGAGAATTCCTGCGGGATTTTGTGTGACAAAAAGCGTAATGTGAAAGCAGGTATTAAATGAATGAATCTGTGAAATCAAAGAAAAGGAGTACCACGATGAGTGAGATTCGTATAGTTGCAACCTTGATCGCTAAACCAGAGCATACAGCAGCCATTCATAGAGCAGTAGAACGCGTTGTCGATCCTAGTAGACAAGAGGTCGGTAATATTCAGTATGATCTGCACGAAGAAATTGGCCATAAAGGCACCTATGTATTCTTTGAAGTATGGGCGTCTCAGGAAGCGGTAGATCACCATAACAATACCGTACACTTCCAGAATTTTGTGAAAGAAATTGAAGGGAAGTTGGAGATGCTTGATATTAAGGTTCTACATCAGATTGCTTGATGAATAAATAATAGCCAGTCTCCGGGGGCTAAGGTTTTCCTTCATGCCCATTGCGTCATGCAGCCGGAGACTGTGCGGAAATAATACATTGTGATGCCAGAAACTCTAGGCAAATTATATTCCATCTATAATAAACTTATCCTAGCTCAAACGATGAATAATAATTGTCCTAATTATTGATGCATATATATTATTAAACATATGAGAATGGTTTTTATTATTTAATAAAGTAATTCTGAGGTCAGTTTACAAATAAAAAACCCGCCAATGGCGGGCTTTTTATTTAGTGCAATAGCCAACTCATCAATCAACGGCTGGTGGCTTAGTTGCCGGTGCTGTTGCCTGACTTACCGCTGCATGTCCACCGGCACCGCCTTTGCTTTGTAGATCCAAAGCAGGGCGCTGCCAAGTGCTCACGGCCGGAGTCGAAGGAACATACTCAGGTGCGGGAGCCTTAGTCATTGGTGCTGTTGCTACGCGCTGTGCTTTAGCCGCAACCACAATAACCGGTTTAGCTGAAGTCGCCACCGCAGGCTGTACAGGCGCCTCGACGACAGCGTCTTCAGTAGCCCTAGTCTCTACTGTTTCAGTCGCTGGCGTTTCAATCGCCGCCGTTTCTGGCTGAGTCTCTGCTAGAACAGGAACTTCAGCAGCATCGATTGCCGTGGATTCAGCAGTCGTTGGCTCTTCGCTCACTGATTCAGCAGGAGTTTCTGCCACTACGGGAGCAACAGCCTCCGCAGTTTCTTCAGTAACACTCTGCTCGACCACTGTCTCTTCGGCTGCTGTTTCTTCAACAACAGGGGCGTTAGAAGCAACTTCTACCGCGTCGATGCTTGGTTCTGCAGGTTTAACTTCAGTCACAGGCTCTGCCGCAACGGTATCCGTGGTTAACGATGCAGCCGGTGCCGCAGCAACTGAGGTTGCTACTACAGAAGTGACCACCGCAGGGATGATGACTGGCTTAACGACGGGTGCCGCCACAACGGTTTCAACCACTGCGGGTTGTTCTACTCTGTGTTCCACAACGTTTTCAGCAACAGGAGAAACATGTGTTTCGGTCTGGTGTTGTTCGGTTGTAGAAGCATGCGCTTCAACTTCAGTCGTTGCCGTTGGTGCAACTGGATAGCTGATCCACACTTTGCCAGATGCCATCTCTGGAGAGGCGGCGGCAAATGCCAGAGGCATTGGCGACTGAGTTGGGTAACGCTCATCACGATAACGACGACGGCGCTGACCGCTAACACGCAGATGACGAGGTGAGCGGCGAGAACGACGAGGCATACCGTTTTCACCCTGACGGTTATCACGGAAGCTTTCTTCTTCGCTTGCCTGCTGCTGTGGTGCATCAGCCTGAACAGTCGGCGCAGCTTCAGCTACCGTCGGCGTGACGACTACGGCAGGAACGGAGGCTTTAGCTAACGCTGCGGCATCGTCTTCAGCCTGCGTTGTGAAGCGTACTTTTTGAGTCAGCTGGCGGCGCTGACGGCGCGGCATGTGCTGATTCTCTTCACGGTTGCTTTCTTCGGCTTCGGTCGCGGCGACGACGTCATTGTTTTCTAGCGCTTTTACTTCTTGCTGAGCCTGACGTTTATCCTCGGTACGACGACGCTGACGGTCGTTGTTACGTGGTTCACGACGTGGCTGCTGTTCATCGCGCTGTTCAGTTGGCGCTGCATCAACGTTAACGTCGGTATTGACAGCTTGTGCTGGCTGGCGGCGATTACGGCGCTGGTCTTCACGGTTGCTGTTACGTTCGTTGCGATCGTTGCTACGATCGTTATTACGGTCGTTGCTGCGTTCAGGGCGGTCGCTATTGCGGTCGTTATTACGATCGTTGCGGTCATTACGATCGCGACGTCCATTTTGACGGCGGTTGTTGTTGCGACGATCCTGATTCTGGCGGCGAGGTTCTTCCACCGGCGCAGCGGGTTCGGCAGCTGGTTTTTGCTCTGACTCTGAACCAGCAAACATATTTTTAAGTGCAGAGAAGAAGCGGCTAACCAAACCTGGTTGGGCCGGTTCAGCAGGCTTAGCAACGGCTTTCGTCGCAGGTGCTACGGTAGCAGGTGCGGCAGTTTCAGCCGGCGGAGCCTCAACATCCAGAGAGAACGGCGCTAGTGCGGGTTGTTCAGGACGTTTACGCTCAAGTACCGGTTCTTCTTCAGCAGTCAGGCTCTCTGCTTCATGGAGTTGAGGCAAGAGATAGCTGAGGGTGCTGGTTTCTTCACCTTTACGCACGCGTACGACGGAATAATGTGGTGTTTGCATCTGATCGTTAGGAACGACGATGACTTTCACACCATCCTGACGCTTCTCGATAGCACTCACGGATTCACGCTTTTCGTTCAGCAGGTATGAAGCAACCGGAACAGGAACAATGGCGTGGACTTCGTTGGTGTTTTCCTTCAGCGCTTCTTCTTCAATCAGGCGCAGAATCGAGAGAGACAGAGACTCATTGTCACGTACGGTGCCTGTACCGTTACAGCGCGGACACACGTGGTGGCTGGACTCGCCAAGAGACGGGCTCAGACGTTGACGAGACATTTCCAGCAAACCGAAGCGTGAAATACGGCCAATCTGAATACGAGCGCGATCCTGACGGACGGCGTCGCGTAGACGGTTTTCAACTTCGCGCTGATGGCGTACCGGTGTCATATCGATAAAATCGATCACGATCAGGCCGCCAAGGTCACGCAGTCGCAGCTGGCGAGCAATTTCATCAGCCGCTTCGAGGTTAGTATTGAACGCCGTTTCTTCGATATCACCGCCGCGAGTTGCACGAGCGGAGTTGATATCGATAGCGGTCAAGGCTTCAGTCGAGTCAATAACGATGGAGCCGCCGGAAGGTAGGCGTACTTCACGCTGGAATGCAGACTCAATCTGGGATTCGATCTGGTAGTGGCTAAACAGCGGGATTTCACCGGTATACAGTTTAATCTTGCTGCTGAAATCAGGACGCCCCAACGCAGCAATATGCTGTTTGGCGAGATCGAGAATTTTTGGGTTATCAATCAGGATTTCGCCGATATCAGGGCGCAGGTAATCACGGAATGCGCGAACGATAACGTTGCTTTCTTGATGGATTAGGAATGGAGCAGGGCGGCCTTCAGCGGCTTTTTTAATGGCATCCCAGTGTTTCAAGCGGAATGACAGATCCCATTGCAGAGCTTCGGCAGATTTACCCACGCCTGCGGTACGAACAATTAGACCCATTCCATCAGGCAACTGCAGAGAAGAAAGGGCCTCTTTCAATTCTGTACGGTCATCACCCTCGATACGACGAGAGATACCACCTGCACGCGGGTTGTTCGGCATCAATACCAAGTAGCTACCAGCTAGGCTGATAAACGTTGTTAGCGCTGCGCCTTTGTTTCCACGTTCTTCTTTATCAACCTGAACAATAACTTCCTGACCTTCGCGCAAAACATCTTTGATGTTTGGGCGGCCATGAGAGGAGTAATTGCTAGGGAAATATTCGCGGGCGATTTCTTTGAGGGGGAGAAAACCATGTCGTTCAGCACCGTAATCTACAAAAGCAGCTTCCAGACTTGGCTCAATACGGGTTATTTTTCCCTTGTAGATATTCGCTTTTTTCTGTTCGTGGCCTGGGCTTTCAATATCCAGATCGTACAGACGCTGTCCGTCTACTAGGGCAACACGCAACTCTTCCTGCTGAGTTGCGTTAATCAACATTCTTTTCATCTTAAACTTACTCATTTTTTTTGCATTGGCAACTAAGCTGCGGGCAAAATAACGTCCTGACCGAGAGGAAGACCGATGACCCCGAGTCTTATCGCAAAGTCGTCAACCTCACGGTTGTCGCCTGCATAGGGGCGCATATTTCGGTAAGCCTATGTTTCTTAGCGAAAAAACAGCTTTGTGAAACAGAGCACTGTTTATCAGTAGATAACCCTACAAAATTTGAGTATTACTGATTCCATGATTTTGGTCAGACTGCTACCCACAGCCCGCTAATTACTTGATTTCACACTACGTCTTACGCCATTGCTGCATTTCTGTGTCATCAAGTAAACGTCAAATCCCGTCGTTTTCCCTGTCTTAATGAGAATAAACGCGGAAATCTTTGTCATTATTCCACTGCAATGCCCTGTATAGCAAGACGACTTTTGCCCTTATCCGGAAGATTCTTGCAGTAGTTCACAACAAGGCTGTCTGGTTGCTCGTATATTAGGCATAATGCGGGCGCAAACGTTCTCTCAACCGTGCCCACATCGTCTCTTTTTCATTCCTTTCATGATTATCTTCGGCGAGTTCAAAAAAGAAGTGGCATGCAGAGAGTTGCCTCTTTAAAATCGCGCCCATGAATATGAATAACACCTCAGTAAAGTTAGTCACGATTGCCGCCGATGAGGCTGGGCAGCGTATTGATAATTTTTTGCGCAATCAGCTGAAAGGCGTGCCAAAAAGTATGATTTATCGCATCGTGCGCAAGGGCGAGGTGCGGGTTAATAAAAAACGCATTAAACCAGAATATAAACTGCAGTCTGGAGATGAGGTTCGCATTCCTCCGGTGCGCATTGCGGAGCGAGATGAAGCGCCTGTTTCCGCGAAACTGGACAAAGTCGCCGCGCTCAACGACTGCATTATCTTTGAAGATGATTATTTGTTGGTGCTGAATAAGCCTTCTGGGACAGCGGTTCACGGCGGCAGCGGCCTAAGCTTTGGTGTTATCGAAGGATTGCGTGCGCTGCGCCCTGAAGCGCGTTTCCTTGAATTGGTTCATCGTTTGGACCGTGAAACCTCGGGTGTGCTGTTAGTGGCTAAAAAACGCTCTGCTTTGCGTGCACTGCATGAACAACTGCGTATGAAGGGCATGCAGAAAGATTATCTCGCACTGGTGCGTGGGCAGTGGCAGTCGCACTGTAAAGTGGTGCAGGCGCCATTGTTGAAGAACATTCTGCAAAGCGGTGAGCGTATCGTGCGGGTGAATGCCGAGGGCAAACCGTCAGAGACTCGCTTCAAAGTGGAGGAGCGCTTTGAGAATGCTACGCTGGTGAAAGCAAGTCCTGTCACGGGACGTACACACCAGATTCGTGTTCATACGCTGCATGCGGGGCATCCGATTGCCTTTGACGATCGCTATGGCGATCGCGAGTTTGATAGCGAACTGAAAGGCACAGGCTTGGATCGTTTGTTCCTACATGCTGCAGCATTGCGTTTCGAGCACCCGAATACGGGGGAAATTATGCGTGTTGAAGCGCCGTTGGATAAGAAATTGCGCCATTGCCTTGACGTATTGCGCAAGACAAAGGCGTAATACTTTTCTTATTGCTCATGAATAAGCCGGAGTGATTCCGGCTTTTTTTATGCTTTGTTTTTGCTGTGTAGCAGGGCGTTGTAACCTGATTTAAGTAGCATTTCATTGAGCGCAATCAGCGGGAGGCCGATCAGCGCATTGGGATCTCGGCCTTCGAGACGGCTAAATAGTAAAATTCCAGCACCTTCACACATAAAGCTTCCTGCGCAGCTGAGTGGCATTTCTAGCTTGATATAAGCGCGAATTTCTTCATCACTTAAATGACGAAAATGAACGTGGAATGTTTCACAGATACTCTCTCTATGCATGGTGTGACTATTAACTACGCACAGACCGGTATAAAAGGTGATCATTTTTCCACTGGCGGCGCGTAATTGGCGCTGTGCATTCTCCACCGAACCCGGTTTACCGACGATATTTCCATCGATGACACATACCTGATCGGAACCAATAATAAAATTATTTGGGAATTTATTTGTCAGCGATAGCGCTTTTTCTAACGCCAAGCGTTGAACCAAATCGGTTGCTGACTCCCCATCTTTCGGCGTTTCATCGGTATCGGGCGCTGCGCAGATAAACTCAACGCCAAGCTTTTCAAGCAAAGCTCGGCGGTAAGGCGAAGTAGAGGCTAGAATCAAAGGTGACATATTTTTTCCATAAAGCATGGCGTAATTGAATCTGACATTTTAAACTGTCCGCCGCTCAGGAAGCGAATATTGGAGGGAAAGTGCGCCCACAAGGCCTTTTCCTTTGACTCTCGGTCTTTACAAAGTTAATATGCGCGCCCTATGCAAAAGGTAAAATTACCCTTGACCCTCGATGCAGTTCGTACTGCACAGAAACGATTAGATTACGTTGGTTTCTATTCGTCTGAGCAGGTAACGCGAGTTGCTGAATCTGTGGTCAGTGTGGATAGCGATGTTGCCGTGTCGTTGTCATTTAATATTGATAACCAGCGGTTAGCGGTGATTACTGGTCATGCCGACGTAACGGTAACGTTATGTTGTCAGCGCTGTAATCAGACGTTCCAACAGCAAGTCCATACAACGTATTGTTTCAGCCCGGTCGCCAATGACGAGCAGGCTGAGGCATTGCCGGAAGCTTACGAGCCGATCGAAGTCAACGAATTTGGTGAAGTCGATTTGCTGGCAATGGTAGAAGATGAAATTATCCTCGCCCTGCCGGTAGTTCCGGTGCATGAATCTGAACACTGTGAAGTGTCCGAAGCGGACATGGTCTTTGGTAAACTGCCTCCAGAGGCGGAGAAACCAAACCCATTTGCCGCATTAGCCAGTTTAAAGCGTAAGTAATCAAGGAGTAAGGTCAATGGCCGTACAACAGAACAAAAAAACCCGCTCTTGCCGTGGTATGCGTCGTTCACACGATGCGCTGACCACGACTACCGTCTCTGTTGACAAGGTTTCCGGTGAAACTCACCTGCGTCACCATGTCACTGCGGACGGTTTCTACCGCGGTCGCAAGGTTATCGTTAAGTAATACTTTTAGTATTTACAAGGCGATACTTTGACTCGTCTAACCCTAGCGTTAGATGCTATGAGCGGGGATTTTGGTCCTTGCATCACAGTGCCTGCAGCTTTGCAGGCACTGGCCTCTACTTCGTCGCTATACCTTCTGATTGTCGGACAACCCGACGCCATCGCACCTTATCTTGCTAAAGCCGCTCCGTCGCTTCAAGAACGTTTGCGTGTGGTTCCTGCTGAGTCTGTAATTTCCAACGATGCTAAACCTTCTCACGCGATCCGTACGAGCAAGGGAACATCGATGCGCGTTGCTCTCGACTTAGTGAAGAATGGTGAAGCGCAGGCCGTCGTTAGCGCGGGAAATACCGGTGCGCTGATGGGGCTGGCAAAAATGATGCTTAAGCCTTTAGACGGTATTGAGCGTCCAGCGTTAATGACGGTTTTGCCTAATCAGCAAAAAAGTAAAACGGTAGTGCTAGACTTAGGCGCTAACGTTGAAAGTAGCAGCGCCATGTTAGTGCAGTTTGCCGTGATGGGTGCGGTAATGGCCGAAGAACTCGTTGGCGTAGCAACGCCACGCGTAGCCCTGCTAAATATTGGTGAAGAAGAGTGTAAAGGTTTAGACAATATCCGCGAAGCCGCCGCTGTGCTTAAGAGCACGCCAGCGATTAACTATATCGGCTATCTGGAAGGCAATGATTTGCTAACGGGCAAAACAGATGTGTTGGTTTGTGACGGCTTCGTGGGTAATGTTACGTTAAAGACAATGGAAGGGGTGGTGCGTATGTTCCTGTCCCTTCTTAAATCACCGGGAGAGAAGCGCAGACGCTCCTGGTGGTTAAAGTTATTGGGACGCTGGATACAAAAAAGAATCGCTAAGCGTTTCGGTGACTTGAACCCCGACCAGTATAATGGAGCTTGTCTGGTAGGATTGCGTGGCACCGTGATTAAAAGCCACGGCGCAGCGAACCAAAAAGCGTTCGCTGTTGCTATCGAACAGGCTGTGCAGGCGGTGCAAAGGCAAATTCCTCAGCGAATTGCCCTGCGCCTTGAGGCGATATTACCCAAGAGTGATTGATCGTACATGTATACAAGAATTCTCGGTACGGGGAGCTATCTGCCCGTACAAGTGCGTACCAACGCTGATTTAGAACGTATGGTTGAAACGTCTGATGAGTGGATTGTTTCCCGTACAGGTATCCGCGAACGCCGCATTGCAGCGCCGGATGAAAACGTGTCAACCATGGCATTTGAAGCGGCTAAGCATGCGCTTGAGATGTCTGGGCTTGATAAAGATGAGATTGGCCTGATTGTTGTTGCGACAACATCTGCGACTCACGCGTTTCCAAGCGCCGCTTGCCAAGTTCAAAATATGCTGGGGATCAAAGGTTGCGCGGCGTTTGATGTTGCAGCCGCTTGTGCTGGCTTCACCTATGCGCTGAGCATTGCCGATCAATATGTCAAAAACGGTGCGGTAAAACATGCGTTGGTGATTGGCTCTGATACTTTGAGCCGCACATTGGATCCTCAAGATCGCGGCACGGTGATCTTATTCGGTGATGGGGCGGGAGCTGTGGTGCTGGGCGCTTCTGACGAGGCGGGTATTTTGTCTACGCACATTCACGCTGATGGTCGTTATGGCGAATTGCTGACGTTACCAAATCGCCAGCGTTATACCGACGATCAAGCATACCTGACGATGGCAGGTAACGAAGTGTTTAAAGTTGCTGTGACAGAACTCGCCCACATTGTTGACGAGTCTCTTGCTGCGAATAACCTTGAACGCAGTGACTTGGATTGGCTAGTTCCGCATCAGGCAAATCTGCGCATTATCAGCGCGACGGCGAAAAAGCTGGGTATGACGTTGGATAATGTGGTGGTAACACTGGATCGTCACGGTAATACTTCTGCCGCATCGGTGCCTTGTGCACTAGATGAAGCGGTGCGCGATGGTCGTATCCAGCGTGGTCAACTGATTCTGCTCGAAGCCTTTGGTGGCGGTTTCACCTGGGGTTCTGCTTTAGTTCGCTTTTAATTGTTAAGCTTTTTCTAATAATGTGTGGGATGAAGTTATCCTAAGTGACAGGGTAACTTTGTTCTATCGTGCTGAATTAGAAATAGAATATCAGGAATATAAAAATGTCTAAATTCGCAATGGTATTTCCGGGGCAGGGTTCGCAGACTGTCGGCATGCTGGCCGATCTCGCGACTCAATTTCCGATTGTAGAGCAGACTTTTGCTGAAGCCTCTGATGCTTTGGGTTACGACCTGTGGAAACTGGTTCAGGAAGGTCCAGCCGAAGAGTTGAATAAAACTTGGCAGACTCAGCCAGCGCTGTTGGCGGCGTCTGTCGCTATTTATCGTGTATGGCAGCAGCAGAATGGTGCACAGCCTGCGATGATGGCGGGTCACAGCTTGGGCGAGTATTCCGCGCTGGTTTGTGCCGGTGTGCTGGATTTCAAACAGGCGATCCGTCTGGTTGAGCTGCGCGGCAAGCTGATGCAGGAAGCCGTTCCAGCAGGAACAGGTGCGATGTCTGCCATTATCGGTCTGGATAATGACGCTATTGCTAAAGCGTGTGAAGAATCTGCGCAAGGGGAAGTTGTTTCTCCTGTAAACTTTAACTCGCCAGGTCAGGTTGTTATTGCTGGTAACAAAGATGCCGTTGAACGTGCCGGTGCTGCATGCAAAGCTGCTGGCGCAAAACGTGCGTTGCCGTTGCCTGTCAGCGTGCCATCGCATTGTGCGCTAATGAAGCCAGCGGCTGAGAAATTGGCCGTTGCGCTGCAAGAAGTGACATTCAATGCTCCGAAGTTTGCAGTAATCAATAACGTCGATGTGAAAACCGAAACCTCTCCAGAGGCGATTCGCGATGCACTTGTTCGCCAATTGTATAGCCCAGTTCGCTGGAGCGAGTCGGTAGAATTTATGGCAGGTGAGGGCGTTGAGCATCTGCTGGAGGTTGGACCGGGCAAAGTTCTGACTGGCCTGACCAAGCGTATTGTAGACACTATGACTGCAGCAGCGATTAACGATGCCGCATCAGTGTCCGCAGCGCTTGCACAATAAGAAGAGGAAAATGATGAGCTTCGAAGGAAAAATTGCACTGGTCACCGGCGCTAGCCGTGGTATTGGCCGCGCTATTGCTGAAAATTTAGTGGCCCGTGGCGCACGCGTTATTGGCACAGCAACAAGCGATAAGGGTGCTGCAGATATTAGCGCTTACCTTGGTGAAAACGGCAAAGGCTATAACCTAAACGTCGTCGATCAGGCTTCTATTGATGCAGTTTTAAGCGCTATCCGTGCTGAATTTGGTGAAATTGACATTTTAGTCAATAATGCCGGCATTACTCGTGATAACCTGTTGATGCGTATGAAAGACGACGAATGGCAGGATATTTTAGACACAAATCTGACCTCCGTATTCCGTCTGTCAAAAGCGGTTTTACGAGCTATGATGAAAAAACGCTGTGGCCGCATTATCACCATTGGCTCTGTTGTTGGTACAATGGGTAATGCAGGACAAGCAAACTACGCGGCCGCTAAAGCAGGATTGATTGGCTTTAGTAAGTCTCTAGCACGAGAAGTTGCTTCTCGTGGCATTACCGTTAACGTCGTGGCACCCGGTTTTATTGAAACTGATATGACTCGTGCGTTAACGGATGAACAGCGTGCCGGTATTCTTTCGCAGGTCCCGGCTAACCGCTTGGGTGATGCAAAAGAAATCGCGAATGCTGTTGCTTTTTTAGCTTCAGATGAAGCTGGCTATATCACCGGTGAGACCTTACATGTCAATGGCGGCATGTATATGATCTAAAAATCACGAAAAAAATTTGCGTTTTTTGAGGGAATGACCGCAAAATAGCGCAAAATCGTGGTTTGACCAGCCGGGATTTAGTTGCATCTTTTTCAACTTTCAATACACTACGAAAACCATCGCGAAAGCGAGTTTTGATAGGAAATTTAAGAGTATGAGCACTATCGAAGAACGCGTTAAGAAAATCATTATCGAACAGCTGGGTGTTAAAGAAGACGAAGTCGTGAATGCTGCTTCCTTCGTTGACGATCTGGGTGCTGATTCTCTTGACACCGTTGAACTGGTTATGGCTCTGGAAGAAGAGTTTGATACTGAGATTCCGGACGAAGAAGCAGAAAAGATCACTACTGTTCAAGCAGCAATCGACTACATCGAATCTGCGAACAAGTAATCGAACACATCTAGGCGGTCATTCGACCGCCTACGTTTTTTCCTGCTCTCATAGAGTTTCAAATTAAATTCCCTCCCTGGAGGACAAACGTGTCTAAGCGTCGAGTTGTTGTGACCGGACTGGGCATGTTGTCTCCTGTCGGCAATACTGTAGATTCCACTTGGGATGCTATCGTGGCCGGGCAGAGTGGCATCAGCCTAATCGACCATTTCGATACTAGCGCCTATGCAACGCGTTTTGCTGGCTTAGTAAAGGATTTTAATAGTGAAGACTATATCTCGCGTAAAGATGCACGCAAGATGGACGCCTTCATTCAGTACGGGATCGCTGCCGGTATTCAGGCATTTAAAGATTCTGGGATTGAAGTTACAGAAGAAAATGCTCCACGTATTGGTGCCGCTATCGGTTCTGGTATTGGCGGGCTTGGCCTGATTGAAGAAAACCATGGTGCGCTTGTTAAAGGCGGACCACGTAAAATCAGCCCATTCTTCGTGCCTTCAACCATCGTGAATATGGTGGCAGGTCATTTGACCATCATGTTAGGTCTACGTGGCCCGAGCATTTCCATTGCAACGGCGTGTACTTCTGGTGTGCACAACATCGGACATGCAGCACGTATGATCGCGTACAACGACGCAGACGTCATGCTGGCAGGTGGTGCAGAGAAAGCGAGCACGCCTCTGGGTGTTGGTGGCTTTGGTGCCGCACGCGCACTGTCAACGCGTAACGATAACCCGCAAGCGGCAAGCCGCCCATGGGATAAAGATCGTGACGGTTTCGTTCTCGGTGATGGCGCTGGTATTCTGGTTCTTGAAGAATACGAACATGCGAAAGCGCGTGGTGCAAAAATTTATGCTGAAATCGTAGGTTTCGGTATGAGTAGCGATGCTTACCACATGACTTCTCCACCGGAAAACGGTGAAGGTGCAGCACTGGCGATGGTGAATGCTTTGCGTGATGCGGGCTTGAATGCATCTCAGGTTGGCTACATCAACGCTCACGGAACTTCTACTCCGGCGGGCGATAAAGCAGAAGCTCAGGCTGTGAAAAGCGTATACGGGGCAGATGCCGGTAAAGTCATGGTGAGTTCTACCAAATCGATGACAGGTCACCTCTTAGGTGCCGCTGGTGCGGTTGAATCCATCTTTACCATTCTGACACTGCGTGACCAAATCGTTGCGCCAACCATTAATCTGGATAATCCAGATGAAGGTTGCGACCTTGACTTTGTACCTGGTGCAGCTCGTCAGGTGAAGGGTCTGGAATATGCGCTGTGTAACTCCTTCGGCTTTGGTGGCACTAACGGTTCTGTGATTTTTCGCAAAATCTAAGCTACGTTAGCGGGTAGCGTTATTATCTGCATAAATCGAATGGCCCTTATGGGGCCATTTTTTTTACCTGCGTAATTTGAAACGCTAAAATATGAAAATCACACTGAGATAGCGTGTCTTGGGCCGCGTCGGGAGTTTGTTATGTTTTGGCTTAATGGGAAACCTGCAGAGACGATACCGCTCGACGATCGGGGGTTGCACTACGGTGATGGCTGTTTTACCACCGCACGCTGCGTGCAGGGAAAAATCGATCATCTAGAAGCACATTTAAATCGAATGCAGACGGCCTGTGAACAGTTGCTGATCGGCAATGTGAACTGGACTGTGTGGCGAGATGAGTTTCTTTTTGTTGCACGATCTGCTGGGGATGGCTTTGTTAAAGCTATCATTACTCGCGGGAGTGGAGGCCGCGGTTATTCTATTGCGGGAGCCGATCAGCCAAGACGCATTTTCACTAACGGCCCGTTGCCGCCGCAATATTCCCAATGGCAGCAGAATGGTATCTCACTCGCGATTAGCCCAATCCGTCTAGGCATCAACACTACCTTAGCCGGCATAAAACATCTTAATCGTTTGGAGCAGGTACTGATTAAGGCAAGTCTTGAGCAGACAGACGCGCATGAGGCTTTGGTGCTTGACACCAAGGATAGGCTAGTGGAATGCTGTGCGGCTAATTTGTTTTGGCGTAAAGGAAAGCAGGTTTACACTCCGTCTCTTGAGTACGCTGGGGTAAACGGTTTGATGCGCCAACGGATTATGGCCTTGCTAGCAGACAGCGTGTACGAATTAGCCGTGGTTTCCGAACCTATGCAGACATTGCAGGATGCGGATGAAGTTTTTGTATGTAACTCTTTAATGCCGTTACTGCCAGTAAATGAAGTGGGGGAGTATCACTTCCATTCTCGGCAGTTGGCGAACTATTTATTACCAGGGTGTCTTAGCCCCGTGGCGTGAGTAAAGATTGGCGGTTGAATGAAGAAAAAACTGTTTGGACTCCTTGTTGTCTGCATGCTGATTCTGCTGGCGACCCTGTTTTGGGGCTATTATCAGGTGCAGAAGTTTGCCCGAACGCCTTTGGCGATCTCTCAGGAAACACTCTTTAAACTTCCGGCTGGAACTGGCCGCGTTGCGCTTGAAGGGTTATTGGTGAGAGATAAACTGATGACTCATTCTTATTACTTCCCATGGTTATTACAAATAGAACCAGAGCTCGCTAATTTTAAAGCGGGCACGTATCGCATTACGCCGGGGATGACCGTACGTCAGTTTCTTGAGTTGCTGAAAAGTGGCAAAGAAGCGCAGTTTACGGTGCGCTTTATCGAAGGGACGCGTTTACAGGATTGGATGCAGGTACTAGCTGCATCGCCTAGTTTGAAGCAAAACGTAGCCAATAAAAGCGAGGCTGAAATTGCTAAAATGCTTGGCTTACCCGAAGGGCGATCCCTTGAAGGCTGGCTGTATCCTGATACCTATCATTACACTGCAGGTAACAGTGATGAGATGTTGCTTAAGCGCGCCTATAGCCGCATGAACAAAGAAGTTGATGAAATATGGCAGGGACGTGAGAAAAATCTGCCGTATAAAACGCCGGAAGAATTAGTCACTATGGCGTCAATTATCGAAAAAGAGACGGGTGTGGGCGAGGAGCGAGGTAAAGTTGCTTCGGTATTTATCAATCGTCTGCGTATTGGGATGCGCCTGCAAACCGACCCTACCGTCATTTATGGCCTAGGCAACGCTTACAACGGCAACTTGACGCGACGCGACTTACTGCAGCCAACCGCATACAATACCTACGTTATATCAGGATTGCCGCCAACGCCGATTGCGATGCCAAGCCGAGCCTCTTTAGAGGCGGCGGCGCATCCAGATAAAACATCTTATTTATATTTTGTCGCTGATGGTAAAGGTGGGCACGTATTTACCACCAACTTACAGAGTCATAATCAAGCCGTGCGGGATTATTTGCAGGTGCTAAGGGAAAAGAATGGAAAGTAAGTTCATCGTGATAGAAGGCCTTGAAGGGGCAGGGAAGACGACAGCGCGTGATACCGTGGTTGATGTATTACGTCAGCAGGGGATTCAGGATATCGTTTTCACACGTGAGCCCGGCGGTACACCATTGGCAGAGAAACTACGCGATCTCGTCAAACAGGGCGTCGAGAACGAAAAACTTACCGACAAAGCGGAAGTGTTGATGCTTTACGCCGCGCGGGTACAGCTGGTTGATAACGTGATTAAACCTGCGCTAGCTCGTGGGGCGTGGGTGGTCGGCGATCGTCACGATCTCTCTTCACAGGCGTATCAAGGCGGTGGACGTGGTATTGATTCTCGGTTGATGCAGTCGCTGCGCGATACTGTCTTGGGTGATTTCAAACCGGACTTAACGCTCTATCTGGATTTACCGCCGGCGATAGGCCTAGAGCGTGCGCGTAGTCGAGGTGCTTTAGACCGTATCGAAAAGGAATCTTTGGCGTTTTTTGAGCGTACTCGCACACGTTATCTGGAATTAGCGGCGCAGGACGCAAGCATTATCACCGTTGATGCATCACAAACGCTTCCTGAAGTAACCGCAGCGATTCGCTTAGCGCTTGAATCTTGGTTCAAACAGCAGGAGCATGGCGAGTGAACTGGTATCCGTGGCTGAGTGCACCTTATCGCCAACTGGTAGGGCAACATCAGGCTGGACGAGGGCATCATGCTTTGCTGGTTCATGCGATTGCAGGATGTGGCGATGATTCGTTGATGTATGCTCTTGGGCGCTGGCTGATGTGTCAAAGGCCAAACGGCGATAAAAGCTGTGGCGAGTGCCATAGCTGCCGTTTGATGCTGGCCGGCAATCATCCCGATTGGTATCACTTACAGCCAGAAAAAGGGAAATCTAGCCTCGGGATCGAACCCGTACGCCAGATTATCGAGCAACTCTATGCGCATGCTCAGCAAGGGGGCGCAAAAGTCGTTCTCTTGCCATTGGCTGAAACCTTGACAGAAGCGGCGGCCAATGCGCTTTTGAAAACGCTTGAGGAGCCACCTGAGAAAACCTATTTTCTCTTAGGCACTCGCGAACCGGCAAACTTACTGGCTACCTTGCGTAGCCGCTGCTTCTATCTCCACCTTCCTGTTCCTGACGAAGCGCTAAGCCTACGTTGGTTGCACACACAGCAGCCAGGTGACGAAACGGCGATGCGTACGGCATTACGCCTGAATGGAGGCGCCCCAGTTGCTGCGTTAGCACTGCTTGAGCCAACTATCTGGAAACAACGCCTTCAACTATGTCAGGGATTGCAGCAGGCCATTCCTCAGCGTCAGTGGATGCAGTTATTGCCGCTGCTGAATCATGAAAACGTTGATCATCGTCTTACATGGTTATGTGCATTGTTACTGGATGCAATAAAACTTCAGCAGGGTGTCACTACGGCGCTCATGAATTTGGATCAGCAGCCGCTGGTACATCAGTTAGCATCAACTCAGGCAACCCTAGTGCTGCAACAGCAGCTAGAGCAATGGATTTTCTGCCGCCATCAGCTTCTCACCACCGTTGGGCTGAATCGTGAGCTTATGCTCACGCGTCAGCTGTGCTTGTGGAGCGAGTCTTTCCCTCCTGCCGTGTAGTAACGTCGTTGACGGCTGCACGGCTAGCTATTTTATCAGGTTATAAATTATGTATTTAGTTGATTCCCATTGCCATCTAGATGGACTGGACTACGAAAACCTGCACAAAAGCGTCGATAGCGTTTTAGCCGATGCAAAAGCTCGTGATGTGGGTTTTGTGTTGGCGGTAGCAACGACGCTGCTCGGATATCTGGCGATGCGCAAGCAAATTGGTCAGCGCGATAATGTTGCATTTTCCTGTGGTGTACATCCACTCAATCTGGATGGCGGCTATGATTATGCCGAGCTGCGTCAGCTTGCTAGCGCGCCAGACGTGGTTGCCATGGGCGAAACGGGTCTGGATTACTTCTATCAGAAAGACAATATTCCTTTGCAACAAGAGTCATTTCGCCAGCATATGCGCATCGGCCGTGAGTTGCATAAGCCGGTGATTGTTCATACGCGAGATGCGCGTCAGGACACATTAGACATTTTGCGAGAAGAGCAGGTGCATGAATGTGGTGGCGTCTTGCACTGTTTCACTGAAGATCAGGACACGGCTCGCCAACTGTTAGATATGGGTTTTTACATTTCATTCTCTGGCATTGTGACTTTTCGTAACGCCGATGCGTTGCGTGAAGTTGCCCGCTACGTACCGATTGACCGAATGCTGGTTGAGACCGATTCTCCCTATCTGGCTCCTGTTCCACATCGTGGTAAAGAGAATCAGCCCGCTTATGTGCGTGACGTCGCTGAATATCTTGCGGTGCTAAAAGGAATGACGCCAGAGGCTTTAGCGCAACAAACGACAGATAACTTTGTTAGCCTGTTTGGAGTGGTTTTGCCGCAACGTGGATAATATCTATTTATTTTATAGCTCGTAATTAATCATTCAAACGCGTATCTTTCTGGTCGAAAATAGCTTTTCAAAGGTTTGATACGCGTCACAATGGTGATTTTTTTAACGATTAAATACCAAAAGTGTTATTTAGATCTCTGTATTTGCTGAAGCGTGACAACCATCAAACACATTAGAGGGTATTTATTTTACCCTGTGTAAAAATTAAGGAAGTGCAACGACACTTCTACTGCGTTCAGGTTCTCTTCCTGCGCGTGGCGTGATTCTCGGGTATACGCGAACGCGCTAATAAAAGAGCACTATTTTATTCAGGAGCACTCTCAACTATGTTTAAAAACGCATTCGCAAACCTGCAAAAAGTAGGTAAGTCGCTGATGCTGCCGGTGTCCGTTTTGCCCGTTGCAGGCATTCTGCTGGGTATCGGCTCCGCCAACTTCACTTGGCTACCCGCAGTAGTCTCGCACGTGATGGCTGAAGCCGGTGGTTCGGTATTCGCCAATATGCCGTTGATTTTTGCAATTGGTGTCGCACTTGGCTTTACCAATAACGACGGCGTTTCTGCGCTGGCTGCAGTGGTTGCGTATGGCATCATGGTGAAAACCATGGCCGTTATTGCACCGCTGGTATTGCATATTCCGGCTGCTGAGATTGCCGAAAAGCATTTAGCCGAAACCGGTGTGCTGGGGGGGATCATTGCAGGTTCTATCGCAGCCTATATGTTTAACCGCTTCTACCGCATTAAGCTGCCAGATTATTTGGGCTTCTTCGCGGGGAAACGTTTTGTTCCGATCATTTCAGGCCTAACTGCTATTGCGTTCGGTATTGCTCTGGCCTTTATTTGGCCACCGGTTGGTTCGGCAATTCAGTGGTTCTCCCAGTGGGCGGCCTATCAAAATCCAAAAGTAGCATTTGGTATTTATGGCCTCGTTGAACGTGCGTTAGTACCTTTCGGCTTGCACCACATCTGGAACGTCCCATTCCAATTCCAAGTGGGTTCGTTTACTGATGCGGCCGGTCAGGTGTTCCACGGCGATATTCCTCGCTATATCGCGGGTGATCCAACAGCAGGTAAACTGTCTGGTGGCTTCTTGTTCAAAATGTACGGTCTGCCGGCAGCGGCGATTGCGATTTGGCATTCTGCTAAGCCAGAAAACCGCGCTAAAGTCGGCGGGATTATGATCTCGGCGGCGTTGACCTCTTTCCTGACGGGGATCACCGAGCCGATCGAGTTCTCGTTCATGTTTGTTGCCCCAATTTTGTATGCTATTCATGCTATTTTGGCCGGTCTGGCGTTCCCTATTTGCATCATGTTGGGAATGCGTGATGGCACGACATTCTCTCCTGGGCTGATCGACTTTATTTTACAAAGTGGTCACAGCAGCAAAATTTGGTTGTTCCCTATTGTGGGGATTGCTTACGGTTTGGTGTACTACGTTATTTTCCGCGTGCTAATAACCAAACTGAACTTGAAAACACCTGGCCGTGAAGATTCGTCTTCAGAACAGAAGGCCCAGAGCAGTGACGAAATGTCTGCGGCGTTAGTGGCTGCGTTTGGGGGCAAAGACAATATTACTAACCTGGATGCGTGTATCACTCGTCTACGTGTGAGCGTAGCGGATGTGGCGAAAGTGGATCAGGCTGGTTTGAAGAAATTAGGTGCCGCAGGCGTTGTGGTAGCTGGTTCAGGCGTACAGGCTATTTTTGGTACCAAATCAGATAACTTAAAAACGGATATGGACGAATACATGCGTAATCACTAATCCGTGATTGGACTATGAAGAAAAAGAAAGGAGGCCATGGCCTCCTTTCTTTTGTCGGTATAATGGTGTGATGCGGAATTAATCGAGCAGATGACCCATTTTGGCGGCTTTAGTCGATAGATAACGCTCGTTTTTCGGATTACGGCCAACAATAAGAGGAACGCGCTCGGTGATGTTAATGCCCGCTTCGGTCAGAATCTCAACTTTTTTCGGGTTATTTGTCAGTAACCGAACCTGATCTACCCCTAAGAGTTTGAACATATCCGCACATAAGGTGAAGTCGCGCTCATCAGCAGCGAAGCCAAGTTGATGGTTTGCTTCCACCGTGTCTGCGCCCTTATCCTGTAAAGCGTACGCGCGGATTTTGTTCAGCAGTCCGATGTTTCTACCTTCTTGACGGTGGTACAGCAAGATACCCCGACCTTCTTCTGCAATGTGCTCAAGTGCAGCTTCTAACTGAAAACCACAATCACAGCGCAAGCTGAAGAGTGCGTCGCCGGTTAAACATTCTGAATGTACGCGCGAAAGCACGGGTGTTGCGCCAGACACATCACCATAGACTAAGGCTAGATGATCATGGCCGGTAGCAATTTCTTCGAAGCCGACCATCAAAAAGTCACCCCAAGGTGTCGGCAATTTTGCTTCAGCCACTCGTTTAAGCTGCATGTTGATCTCCACAACTACATCTTTTTAGATACTGCCCATTATGGACACCGGTTATTGTGTGCTGCCGATGCAGGTGAGTGCAGGCACAACCGAAGTAAATCCGGAAAAACCGAATCTTTAATATGACGCCTATTTTGCCACAACTATTGGCGATACAGCAGTTTTCGGTGATGACCGCGTCTTTTTTGTTCTAAGCGTTCAATAAAACACCGCGTGATATTTCCTGATAGGCTTCATTGATATGGTATTGCTACACTGAATATTCAATAGAAAGAAAGGATTAATTGATGTTACAGATTGCAAAGCGTACCACGGTAGGTCTGATTGTGTTACTCGCCATGCCCGTGACCGTCTGGATGAGCGGCTGGCACTGGCAGCCAGGGGGGACTGATTACATTCTCAAAGCGCTGTTTGCGATGACAGAAACGGTGACCTCGCCGTGGGGGGCGCTCACTAGCATCATATTGGCAGGATGGTTTCTGTGGTGTTTACGCTTTCGGATCAAAGCAACGGTTATCTTATTTATTATACTGACAATAACTGTTGTTGTGGGACAACAAATAAAATCGACAATTAAAAATTGGGTGCAAGAGCCTCGTCCTTATGTCTTGTGGTTGGAAGGTGAACACAATGTTGATGTGAAGGCATTTTATAGCCTCAAACGTGGTGTTCGCGGTGATTTGGTGACTGAACAACTACAGAATGAAACGCGTATCCCACAGTGGTTAAAAGGCCATTGGGCATTTGAAACCGGTTTTGCGTTTCCTTCAGGGCACACTATGTTTGTTGCAACGTGGGCTTTGCTCGCGTTTGGGTTGTTGCTTCCACGACGTCGATACATTTCGACGTTGGTGATCAGCATTTGGGCTATTAGTGTGATGGGAAGTCGTTTAGTGCTAGGGATGCACTGGCCGCAGGACTTGATTGTCGCAACCTTAATTAGCTGGGTATTAGTGACGATATCGTGCGCGCTGGTACAACGATTTTGCGGTTCTTTAGATATTAGTGCACCGGAATCTCAAGAGATAAAACAACGCACTGAAGACGAGTAACTTCAAGGAAAACTTGAAGTTTTAGGGGATAACCCCCATATAGTTCTCATATCTATATACTGGTTGTTTGACTGGGATACCTTTGAATCTCAAAAGTGAATTGCATGAGACATAATGAGATCTGGGAGTACTGAAACAGGGTTTTAGTGCTGCGTGGGGTTCCCCTACGATATAACTAAATGATAATTTAAGCATTCGGGTGCTGTTTTCTTTGGCATAATTCATCCGGTTAACCTGATTTACAGGAAGAAATGTGAAATATCTGCTAATTTTTTTGATCATCTTGGCTGTTTTTGTGCTTTCCGTCACGTTAGGTGCGCATAACGATCAGACTGTTGCGTTCAATTATTTGATCGCCCAAGGTGAATACCGCCTTTCTACGCTACTTGCGACGCTGTTCGCGGGTGGGTTCATTCTGGGTTGGATTATCTGCGGCTTATTTTATATACGCGTCCGTTTGGGGTTGGTTCGTGCCGAGCGTAAAATTCGTCGCTTAGAACAGCAAGCTGCGCCTGCGGAGCCTGATAATCTGGCGCCTCCCGCGACGCTGAAGGAATAGAGACTATGTTAGAGCTGCTGTTTCTGCTTCTTCCCGTTGCTGCCGCCTATGGCTGGTATATGGGACGCAGAAGTGCTCAGCAGGATAAGCAGCAGGAAGCCAGCCGCCTTTCGCGTGAATACGTGGCAGGGGTAAATTTTCTGCTTTCTAACCAGCAGGACAAAGCGGTTGACCTGTTCCTCGATATGCTTAAAGAGGACAGCAATACGGTCGAAGCGCATCTTACGTTAGGTAACTTATTCCGCTCGCGTGGCGAAGTTGACCGCGCTATTCGAATCCATCAGGCTCTGATGGAGAGTGCTTCTTTGACTTTCGATCAGCGTTTGTTGGCTGTTCAGCAGCTTGGGCGCGACTATATGGCCGCGGGGCTTTATGATCGCGCTGAAGAAATGTTTAATCAGTTGGTCGATGAGCAAGACTTTAAGGTCTCGGCGTTACAGCAATTATTAATTATCTACCAAGCCACTAGCGATTGGCAAAAAGCGATAGACGTGGCTGAGAAGTTGGTTAAGCAGGGCAAAGATCAGCAGCGCATCGAAATTGCACATTTTTACTGCGAGCTTTCGCTGCAGGTGATGGGGAGCGATGATTTAGAACGAGGCATGGCGCTGCTAAAAAAGGCCGCCTCAGCAGATAAAAATTGTGCGCGCGTGTCTGTGATGCTCGGTAGGATCTATATTGCCAAAGATGAACCCGCCAAGGCGGTCGAAGCGTTGTCTCAGGTTTTAGACCAGGACAAGGATCTGGTCAGCGAAGTCTTGCCTATGATGCATGATTGCTATCAACAGCTCAATCAGCCCGAGCAATGGGTGGCCTTCTTACGTCGCTGTGTAGAGGAAAATACGGGCGCTGCGGCTGAACTTATGCTGGCCGAGGTCTTGGAGCAAAATGAAGGTATTGAGGCGGCACAGGTTTACGTTGGACGTCAATTACAGCGGCATCCAACTATGCGCACCTTCTATCGCTTGATGGATTACCATTTGGCGGAAGCCGAAGAGGGCCGAGCGAAAGAGAGCCTGCAATTGCTGCGAGATATGGTTGGCGAGCAAATTCGCACTAAGCCGCGCTACCGCTGCATGAAATGTGGGTTTACTGCCCATACGATGTATTGGCATTGTCCGTCGTGTCGCGCATGGGCAACCATCAAACCGATTCGCGGACTTGATGGGCAGTAATTTAGCGCCTCTCTGCGCTAGGCACACGGTCTAACGCTGTGTACAATGCCCTCCCTGATAAAGGCCTTATTTCATTTACCGCCAGCTTCAGGGAGTTGCCATGTCCATTTCTACGCCATCTCAGGCAAACGCTACCTCGTCACCGATCCTAGTTGCTCTTGATTATGCAGATAAAAATGCCGCTTTGGCGTTTGTCGATAATATCGATCCGCGTGACTGTCGCCTAAAAGTGGGCAAAGAGATGTTCACTCTGTATGGCCCTCAGTTGGTTAGCGAGCTACAACAACGTGGATTTGAAATCTTTCTCGACCTGAAGTTTCACGATATTCCTAATACGGCTGCGCATGCAGTTGCGGCTGCGGCTGAATTAGGTGTATGGATGGTGAATGTCCACGCCAGTGGCGGGGCTCGTATGATGAGTGCAGCGCGTGAGGCACTGGTTCCCTTCGGCAAAGATGCACCGCTGTTGATCGCCGTTACCGTTTTGACGAGCATGGAAGCGGAAGATTTGCGTGGCATTGGCATTGAACAATCACCCGCTGATTACGCTGAACGTCTGGCTAAACTCACTAAAGCCTGTGGACTCGATGGGGTTGTGTGTTCAGCTCATGAGGCAACGCGTTTAAAAAATAGCTGTGGTAAAGATTTCAAACTGGTAACACCGGGGATCCGTCCCGAAGGCAGTGCAGCAGGCGATCAACGTAGAATTATGACGCCGGTTGAGGCGGTTCAAGCGGGCGTTGACTATATGGTGATTGGCCGTCCTATTACCCAATCTGCGACGCCAGCAGAAACATTGCGCTCCATTTTAAATTCTTTAGCTTAAGCAGGAAGTTCTATGCAGGACAAGAACAGCAGACTAGTTTATTCAACGGACACTGGCCGAATCGATGAAGAAAAAGTACCAGTGGTACGCCCGAAAGGGGACGGTATTGTCCGAATTCAACGGCAAACCAGTGGGCGAAAAGGCAAAGGGGTATGTCTGATTACGGGTTTAGATATTGATGACGCCGAATTGCAAAAGCTGGCTGCTGAACTGAAGAAAAAATGTGGCTGCGGTGGCGCGGTGAAAGAGGGCGTGATTGAAATTCAGGGGGATAAACGAGACTTGCTTAAGCAACTGTTGGAAGCCAAAGGGCATAAAGTCAAATTGGCTGGTGGCTAAGCATTACCTCAAAATAGATCTCACTCATCCATGTTGTTTTATACGGGCTGAGATGATTCTCAGCCCGTGGCGTATTATTTACCAACCTGATGGCCGATAATTCCGCCAACAGCTGCGCCGCCCACGGTACCGAGCGCGCTGCCATCGGTAAGAACGGCACCGCCCAAAGCACCTGCGCCTGCGCCGATTGCGGTGTTACGGTCACGCTTAGACCAGTTAGAGCAGGCACTTAGAGAAGCAACCAGCGTCACTGCCAGTGCTGCCGCTGCAAAACGTTTCATAGTGGTATTCATCACTTACTCCTTTTAAGTTTCTGACGATTATATTTCTCTATAAGTATAGGACATGATTTGTGCGAGAAATTAGCTGCTGCATATAGGTTGTCCCATGGGTAGTGCTCGCAAAAATCGTTTTTTGCAAAATATAATTCTGCATAACAGCATGTCACAAGTGCGGCTCAGTATATTCATTTGCTAAATTCCTAATAGGTAAATATTCTTATTTTGAATCACTGCCTTTTAGCTTATCGTGCTAAGAACCACGACTGTCGATGTTCCCACGTTTTCTTATTCAGCTAATTCACTCGCGCTTTGTAGCCAGTTCTCCCATACCCGAACCGGATGGTGTTCTAGACAATAAGGGTATTAACGCGGGAGATAACTCATGCTGGAACAATTGAAACAACAGGTGCTGGCGGCCAATCTGGCGTTGCCAAAATATGGTCTGGTCACTTTCACTTGGGGTAACGTAAGTGGGGTTGATCGCGCAAGTGGACTGATGGTCATCAAGCCATCAGGGGTGGATTACGAAGGAATGGGTATTGATGATATGGTCGTGGTCGATATCGTTTCCGGTGAAGTGGTGGAAGGTAAATGGAAACCATCGTCAGACACCGAAACTCATCGCGGGCTTTATTTGGCATTCCCTCATATTGGCGGAATTGTGCATACGCACTCGCGGCACGCGACGATTTGGTCACAGGCTGGTTTGGACATTCCCGCTTGGGGAACAACACATGCTGATTATTACTATGGCAACATTCCCTGCACACGCTTAATGACTGAGTCAGAGATTCAGCATGATTATGAGTGGAAGACAGGTCAGGTGATAATTGAAACTTTCCAGCAATCTCATCTAGATCCCGATCAGATGCCTGCTGTGCTCGTTCATTCACATGGGCCATTTGCTTGGGGTAAGGATGCGTTAGACGCAGTGCATAATGCTGTGGTATTGGAGGAGGTGGCGTATATGGCTATTTTTACGCGTCAGCTTAGCCCACAGCTGCTGGATATGCAGCAAGAACTGCTCGACAAGCATTACTTACGCAAACATGGAGCGAATGCATATTACGGGCAGTAGTGGCAGTCTATCGTTAGCAAAAAGAGCGCATAAGCGCTCTTTTTTTATGCTCTAATAATCGATTAACTAACTGATTTTATATAGAAATAATCACTCACATCAACAAAGTTGGGGCTAAAGGCAATTTAGCTCAAGCCTGTCAGTTCATCAATTACTGTTACATTTCTGTTATCTATTCTCATGGTGATTGTTTTGATGCTAATTAATTATGAGATATAGATCACACAAGAAGGTTTTGTGCGCTGGCTCACATTGCAAGTTTATGTAAAGCCGCTGACAATGTTACCGATAACAATTACCGGTAACATTGGCGAAGAATAGTTATTCGGCGCCAACCAACCATTCAATGTCTGGAGCCAATCTATGAAAAACACACTAAAACCTCACCATGTGTATGTCGTGATGGGCGTATCTGGCAGCGGCAAATCTGCTGTCGCAAGCGCAGTGGCTCAAAAATTGTCGTGTGGTTTCCTAGATGGCGATTTTCTACACCCGCGTAGCAACATTAATAAAATGTCCGAAGGTCATGCGCTGAATGATGAAGACCGTGCTCCGTGGCTGAGTGCTTTGAACGACGCTGCATTTGCCATGCAGCGCACCAACGATGTATCCGTCATTGTCTGCTCTGCACTGAAAAAACGTTACCGCGACCGACTGCGTGAAGGTAACGCTAACCTCTCATTTATCTATATGGATGGCGATTTCGATCTCATCGAATCACGTATGAAGGCCCGTAAGGGACACTTCTTCAAACCTCAAATGCTGGTTTCTCAGTTTGAAGCACTGGAAGTGCCAAACGCAGATGAACAGGATGTTTGCGCCATTGATATCAATCAGCCACTCGACGCGGTCATTGCTGACACGTTGAAACACATCCAACAACGTTCGATTCAGGAATAAATCTGTGGATACCATGACTCTCGTCGGCACCGCTGTCGGCTCTGTATTGCTATTACTCTTTTTAGTCATGAAAGCACGGTTGCATGCTTTTGTGGCACTGATGCTGGTCTCTATTGGTGCTGGTATTTTCTCAGGCATGCCATTGAGCAAAATTACTCAGGCTATGCAGGATGGTATGGGGGGCACCCTTGGCTTCCTGACTATCGTTGTCGCGCTAGGCGCAATGTTTGGCAAAATTCTGCATGAAACAGGGGCGCTGGATCAAATCGCCGCTCATCTGCTGAAAAGCTTTGGCGAAAAACGCGCTCACTATGCGCTAGGGATTGCGGGTTTAGTCTGTGCACTACCGCTGTTTTTCGATGTCGCCATTGTATTGCTGATTGGCGTGGTCTTTGCCGTAGCGCGTCGCACTAACGGTAACGTTGTCAAAATGGCGATCCCACTGTTTGCTGGCGTGGCCAGCGCTGCCGCGTTCTTGCTGCCTGGCCCCGTACCGATGTTGCTGGCGGCTCAGATGAATGCGGATTTTGGCTGGATGATTGCTATCGGTTTAGTGGCTGCTATTTTGGGGATGCTGCTAGCGGGTCCATTGTTTGGTAACTTCATTAGCAAACATGTTAGCTGGCCAATGCCAGAGGAAGAGAATGCGCCAGTACTGGATAAGTCCAATATGCCGTCGTTTGGTCTTAGCCTGATACTGGTGCTATGTCCGCTGGTGTTAGTCGGGATGAAAACCATCGGAGCGCGTTTTGTTACACCGAATACCTCTTTGTATGATTGGTTAGAATTTATCGGCCATCCATTTACCGCGATTCTGATTGCCTGCCTCATTGTCATCTACGGATTGGCAAAGCCACGCGGCATGAGCAAAGAACAGATCATGTCTATTTGCTCGGCAGCCATTCAGCCGGCGGGGATCATATTGCTGATGACCGGTGCGGGCGGTGTATTTAAGCAGATCCTAGTCGATTCAGGCGTAGGCCCTGCGCTGGGGGATGCGCTGATTGGCGCGGGTTTGCCTATCGCAGTTGCCTGTTTTGTATTATCTGCCGCAGTGCGTGTGATCCAAGGTTCTGCCACTGTGGCATGTTTAACGACCGTGGGATTGGTCCTGCCAGTCACTGCTCAACTGGGGTTAAACGGGGGACAACTGGCGGCATTGGCGATTTGTATCGCTGGTGGGTCAATTGTGCTTAGCCATGTGAACGATGCCGGTTTCTGGCTATTCGGGAAATTTACCGGAGCCAACGAACTGCAAACGCTAAAAACATGGACCGTGATGGAGACCATTTTGGGAACCGTGGGTGGTATTGTCGGGATGATGGCCTTTACGCTGTTCTAATGGTCAGATTTTGATAAAAAGCCCACGGGGGAAACGCCGTGGGCTTTTTTGTCTCTGGTATCTGCTTCGAATCATGGGCTACTGGGCGATATGGATACGTCGCTTAATATTTTTCAGAAAGGTGGTAATCGTAAACGTCATGATAACGAGCAGCGCCCATGAACTCCATTTGCCGACGTGTACGGCCGACCATGCACCTAATTGATTAGGATATTTCCAGATCCCAAAGAAAGTGCTGATGTTTTCCGCTAGCCAAATGAAAAATCCAATGAGAATAAAGGCCAACAGCAGTGGCATTTTACGTTCGCGATCGTAAGGTGTGAAAATCACCATGCTACGAGCATAAATTCCTAATATAAAAGCCGTAATGTACCAGCGATAGTCACCGATATAGTGATGAGTGAAGAAGTTTATATAGATCAGTATCGCAACGCAGGTGCTGTAAAAATAGGGCGGGTGGTAACGAACTTTCAGATCGAATAGGCGCCATGACTGAATGATAAAGCTACCTACCGAGGCATACATAAAACCGGCAAACAGAGGAACACCAAACAGTTTGGTATAAGCAAAATCGGGATAGCTCCATGACTGTATGCTACCGGACGTTTTAAATACCTCGAGCGCAAATCCTACCATGTGAAAAAGAGTGATCGCTTTTAGCTCATCCCAGGTTTCTAACTTACTGGCGACCATCCATAGCTGAATAAAAATAGCGATAATAAATAAGAGATCGTAGCGAGCAATATGGAGAAAACCAGCGCGTGGCACAGAGAAAACGGCGATAAAAAATAGGCCGACAAATAGACAGGCGCGCGTTTCTTTCAGTCCAAAATACCAAAATTCAGTACAGAATCGACGTATTCCGGTGAGCTCAGGCGCATTTCGCTGGCGGAGCAAATGTTGATCGAGTAACGAGAATGGCGACATGGATGTCCTTATATCATTGGCCATTTTTAGGGGAGAAATCTTAACCTGACCATATTGCTACGTCATGGGATTCTCGCGAGATACTCAGCTTAATAACGTAATTCAGAATTAAGCTGCACTACCTGCCATCGCAGGCACATCGACCACAACAACACAGAACCGCAAATTCAACGAAAAATTAACAAAATAGTAGAAGCTAATAGGTAGCTTCGGTATTCTGCTCACCTTATTTATAATGTGACCTAAATCACTATTTCTGTCATGAACGGTGACACGAATATTTTTCTGATATCAGGGGCCGATATGTCAACATCATCATTGCCACCGACACCATCACCGGTGGCGCATCGCCGCGGCGCTGAAATTGCATTGGCCGTTGGCGGTTTCGGGATCGGCACCGGCGAATTTGCCATTATGGGATTGTTGCCTAATGTCGCTAAAGATCTGGCGATTTCGATCCCTCAGGCCGGACACGTCATCAGTATTTACGCTCTGGGAGTGGTGATTGGTGCGCCAGTCATCGCTACGCTCGCGGCGCGTCTGTCGCGTAGAACGCTGCTGTTACTGTTAATGGTGCTCTTCGCTGTGGGAAATATTGCCAGCGCGCTGAGTTCTAGCTATGGCAACCTGATGGTGTTCCGTTTTATTAGTGGGTTACCGCATGGTGCGTATTTTGGCGTGGCGTCGCTGGTGGCGGCTTCGATGGCAGGCGTCGGTCAGAGAGCTAAAGCCGTAGGGCGGGTCATGCTTGGGCTGACGCTGGCCACATTGCTAGGCTCACCGCTTGCAACATGGATTGGTCAACTGATGGGATGGCGAGCGGCTTTTGTGATGGTTGGGGTTATCGGTGCTCTGACCGCGCTTCTGGTTATGCTGTGGTTGCCGAAAGATCGCGTGGAGGAAGGGGCGAGCCCGCTGCGTGAATTGGGGGCTTTGAAGCGTAAGCAAGTCTGGCTCACGCTAGGTATTGCCGCTGTTGGATCGGGTGGACTATTTGCGGTGTTTAGCTACATCGCGCCGACACTGATTCATCAAACGGGAATGTCGCCATCTAGCGTGCCTTTAGTGCTGATTATTTTTGGCGTCGGTATGATTTTAGGCAATATTTTCGGTTCGCGTCTGGCAGATCGTTCACTGATGGGCACCATAGTCGGCGTGTTGATCTGGAATGTGGTTATCCTCACCACTTTCTATTGGGTCGCTGACATTGCCTGGGCAACGGTGCTGGTTGTGCTGCTCACCGGCGGTAGCTTTGCGTTGGTGCCTGCCTTGCAAACGCGCTTAATGGATGTTGCGGAAGATGCTCAAACGTTGGCTGCGGCGTTGAATCATTCGGCGTTTAATATTGCCAACGCGTTAGGCGCATGGTTGGGCGGTGTAAGCATTGCTGCAGGATTTGGCTGGTCTTCGACAGGTTGGGTAGGTGCCAGCCTCGCCGCTGGGGGGATACTGTTGTTTCTGTGGTCTTACTACTCAGATCCTGACATTAAACCTAAAAAATCGCGACGAAATAAAAGTATCCGTAGCATCGAACTTTAACGTTATTTATGGGTTAAACGACGGCGAATTCTGGTAGCAGGTGGCAACTCTATGATTTTGAGCCAGACTATAAATTATTCGCATGTCGAATATTGGCTGCATCACAAGCATCCATAATAGCTATTGCAGTACCCATGGTGCTATGAGCTGAACAACATCAAGGAGTCCGAATGAAGACCCGAGAACTTGTTTACCTTTTTGATCCCCTTTGTGGCTGGTGTTATGGCGCGTCGCCAAGAATTAGCCAACTGATAGACGATCCCGATTTTCACGTCACTTTCCGCCCGACAGGTTTGTTTGCTCGCGAAGGCGCTCGAGAGTTGACACCCGAGTTTGCTCAATATGCGTGGCAAAATGATATGCGTATTGAATCGGCAACTGGACAAGTATTTAGTGAAGCCTATCGTGAAAATGTGCTGAATCAAGGTGGCGTGTTTGATTCTTTCTCTGCCACGTTAGCATTGATAGCCGCCGAACTCAGCGAGCCTGAGCGCGTTTTCGCCGTGTTGAAAACGTTACAGCGAGCACGTTATGTTGAGGGCTTAGATAATTCCAGCAGTAAGGGAGTGGTTGAAATCCTAGAACGTGAGGGGTTTGAAACAGAAGCCTTGGCCGTTTCTCGACCAACAGAAGCATTATTACGCCGCTATGAGCATTGTTTGCGTGATACTCAGCGTTTATTGGACCGACATAATGTGAAGGGTGTTCCTGCTCTGGTCGTGGTTGGTGCCCAGGGAGAGCGTTTGCTGCCTTCAAGTAAGCTCTTCACATCTTATGAGGAACTGAAGGTGGAACTGCTGCGATTCGAAGAGCTTTGATTCAGGCTGTTCTGCGGTTATCACAGTCCTGTAAGGTCAGTTTGAGGGCTTACAGGACTGTATCCATAACGTATTGATTTATTGCGCAGTGGTCTGACGCTTTCTACGTACAACCATCACAATGGTTCCCACCAATCCGCTAATGAGCAAAATGATAGGTAAAATCATCAAACAGGTCATGACCTGATCTTCGTGGCGTTTGACGAACGGAATATAGCTGATGGCTAAGCCAACCCCTGTCACAGAACAAACCCATAGCAATGCACTTAGCCAGTTAAATACCTGAAAACGGGCGTTCTTGAGCCCCGATAAACCCGCGATAGTAGGCAAAATAGTCCGCACAAAAGCCAAGAAGCGACCAACAAGCAGCGCAACCAAGCCGTGCTTATGGAACATGTGATAGGCACGCTGATGGTAATGCGCAGGTAACTGTACCAGCCATCCTTGTACCAGCTTAGTGTCACCTAACCAACGCCCTTGAATGTAACTCATCCAGCAGCCGAGGCTTGACGCAATAATCAGAACGCTGATGGTGGGAAAGAAAGGTAGAACACCTTTGGCGATTAACGCGCCGGCTAGTAATAGCAGGCTATCACCGGGTAAAAATGCTGCAGGAAGAAGCCCATTTTCCAATAACAGCGTGGTGAATAAAATACCGTAAATCGCCCATATCATTTTAGGGTCGCTTAGCACGGTGAAGTCCTGGGCCCACAGAGCGTGCAGGATCTCTTTAATTACTTCCATTACTCTACCTTTATGACTGCGTACGCTATGTGATCAAAGTGTACTTGGAAAAACCGAGCTCATGGGGTCATTGTAATCTAAATGCCACGAAGTTTCGGAGATACCGCTCATCAATTTACTGCTTATTGATAGTTTAATTGGCAAATAGGCTTATTTTTCAAATGGGGGGTTCCCGTAACGTTCTTTTGAAAAATGATTCACCTACTTTTCTTGTATTTTACCATGTTTTTAGTATGACAAATGTAAATCTAGCGCAAAATGGATGGCGGTATGTGTCAGGTCTTCATCCCTAAATAACAGAAAAGGCACCCAGTAGGGTGCCTTAAGTGCGTTGTTTTATTTGATGGGAGCAGAGGTGATTGGCTTAGATTTCCGCATTTTGCATCATACGGCGCATCGGTTTGATCAGCAGCGCCAGAACCACGGCACAAATCACCAATGCAATAGAGCAACGCGCAAACAGATCTGGCAGCATGTCGAGTTGGTCGGCTTTCACCTGCCCACCAATCAAGCCCGCGGCTAAGTTACCTAATGAGCTTGCGCAGAACCAGAGTCCCATCACCTGTCCGCGCATGCGGTCGGGTGCCAGTAAAGTCATGGTTGCCAGTCCAATTGGGCTTAGACACAGTTCACCCAACGTTAACAGTAAAATACTTCCCACTAACCAGAATGGCGAAACGGCTTCACTGGTTGCCAGTACATCTTGCGCAGCTAAAATCATGATGCCGAAACCTGCTGCGGCAAACAGGATGCCGATAACAAATTTTACCATGCTGCTTGGCTGCATTTTGCGGCGACCCAGCGCAGGCCATAACCAGCTAAACAGCGGCGCTAAGATGATAATAAACAGCGCATTCAGAGACTGGAACCAAACGGTTGGGATTTCAAAATCACCAAACTGACGTTGGGTATAGTCGTTGGCAAACAGGTTGAATGAGGTCGGTTTTTGTTCAAACGCTGACCAGAAGAACGCGGCGGAAACCAAAAGAATAAAGCAAACCAGCAAGCGAACGCGCTCTTCGGAGGCCAAGCCGGCAAAGGCAAACAGATAAACAAAGTACAGGGTCACCGAAGCGGCAATCACATAAACCATGACGCTGGCGATCAACACAGGATTGATAGGGATAATGCCGTAAGACAGCAGACCGATCAGTACAATCGCGCCGACGGCCAACAGTGAAATCCAGCGGCCTACGTTTTTACGTTCAACGACAGCGTGATTCCAACTGGAGTCTAAACCAACTTCGCGATCGTAACGACGCATAGAAGGCACTGCGAAGAAACGGAAGATCAGCAATGCCACCAGCATTCCCAGACCACCGATACCAAAGCCCCAGTGCCAGCCTTTTTCGCCGACCAGCAAACCGGTGACCAATGGCGCCAAAAATGACCCTAGGTTAATGCCCATGTAAAACAGCGAGAATCCGCCATCGCGACGGGAATCGCCATCTTTATACAGGGTGCCAACCATGACGGAAATACAGGTTTTAAATAGACCGGTACCAAGAACAATCAACAGCAGGCCGATAAAGAACAGGGTATTGCCCCATAGCGCGGATAGCGCAATGGCTAAGTGACCGAGAGCAATCAGAATCGAACCATACCAAACGGCTCGGCGCTGTCCTAGCCAGTTATCAGCCAGCCATCCACCGGGCAGAGCGGCAAGATACATGCTACCGGCAAAAATACCGACGATAGCAGAAGCCTGCTCGCGTGGAATGCCCATTCCGCCTTCGAAAACGCTGGCGGCCATGAATAAGATCAGAAGGGGACGAATACCGTAGAAAGAGAATCGTTCCCACATCTCGGTGAAGAACAGCGAACCGAGTGGATAGGGATGACCGAGGAAAGTACGGCCTTGCTGAGTATTATCAGAGGATTGCATGTTGTATTCCCATTAACTATACGCAAAGAACGAGAGCGTATGATTGATAACTTAAAATCTAAATATTTAACTTCTTGTATTTATAGCATTTATTAATGAACAATCAGGCTTTTGCCATGTTATTCGTATATTCATTAATAATGCGGGATTTGGAAACTAACATAGATTTACACGCGAGGTCATCTTTTTATCATCAAAATCGTTGTTTTGTGAACAGTTATTTGGTTTTTTGTAACGAAAATGAGGTGTTAAGCAGGGTAAACATCGACGATTGTGAGGTTTTGTTGATGTTAGTTGCTAAGAATCGTTGTCATCGCCATAGCATGTTTTTAATCAAGACATCAGCTTGCTGGTTAAATGCTCTGAGCAATGGAGTGTTGGTGTGATTTTATATCGCGTAGTCGACAGTGGTAGGATAAATTGGGAGTTTAGTTTTTATAGCAAGTTTCACGTGCATGGTGCTTAATGAAACTTGCCGTAGCTAATTCATTCTTGGTGATTGAATCAAGAGTGAAAGTGTTATTTCTAGCGGCGTGTTTTCCGTTATCTCAGCGCTTCATTACGCATAATTGAGTAGCGCCCGCTCCCCAATAACATAACGACAATGCCGCCCATAAAGTACAGCATTTCATTTTCCAGTCCCCATGCGCCGACATCGGTCAAGGTAAAGAACTTACCTGTGCCCACCATGAGAGTGGCGACTAGTAAGTTGATGGCATAAATCAACGCGGCAGGGCGAGTGAATAGCCCTAAAATGATCAGAATAGGCGTCACGATCTCACCAATAAACACGCCATAGGCGATAAAACCGGGTAAGCCTTGTTCTTGTAGCATGGTTGAAATCCAACCAATGCCATGCTCAATTTTCGCGACGCCATGGAATAACATGAGTAGGCCAAAAGTGAGTCGTAGCAATAGTTTGCCGCCGTCCTGATGATCGGTTAAACGTGTAAAAGACTGATTTAATGAAGTGATCATTGCTACATCCTTAGTAGGCAGGGCATTTATCTGCACGAATAGAAAAAGTATTGGGTAAATAGAGTGTAATGCTTGTCAGGTAAGCCCGATTTTAGGGGAAGTACACCGATGGGGTCGTAGCGGCGAAACCGTCGGAGTGCCCTGCGGTGTACTAGCCCGTGTATCTCGATCTCTTAAATGAACAGCATGAGTCAATCGTGTGGGGATTATCGGGCCATTAAGGCCCGTAAGTAATTAGATAATCTTGATGAAAAACATCAAATTATCTGTCTAATTACCACTTCATTTCACCGGTATTCACTTTGGCACTGAGATCTAAGCTTTCAGCATCTTTGAGCGTCGGATAAGCCTTTTTCATTTCGTTAATGACAGCCTGACTGTTTTTGTTGGTGCTGAGCACCTGCTCAAATTTTTTCAGATAGTCACGACTAAAGACGATAGCGGCATCGCCTTTTGGTGCGGTTCCTAAATAGTGACCAGGAACGACGGTTTCAGGATGAAGTGCCTGCATGCGGTCTAAGGCCATAATCCAATTTTCACGCGAAGCTTTGGTTTGCGTATCCGCGGTCCAGATATGCTGATTAGCTGAAACGAGCACACCGCCCACGATGGCTTTCAGCGATGGGATCCACACATAGGTACGATCTGGGGAAGCGCTATCAAGATCTTTGATAATCAGTTTTTGGCCTTCAAGCACAATCTCATTGCCTGGTAACACCTCAGGGGTGATGATTTTCGCTGGAGCCTGATCTTTCATCAAAGGACCCCAGTATTGCAGCTTGGCCTGTTGGGTGGTTTTGATATGCGCTACCGTGGGCTGAGTTGCTACCACTTTAGCCTGTGGATAGGCCGCCAGCAGGGTATCTAGACCAAAATAGAAATCAGGATCTCCGTGGCTGATATAAATCGTAGTCAGCGTTTTGCCACTTTTCTTAATCATGTTGATCAGAGCATTAGCATCTTTTTTCTCAAATTGTGCATCAATCAGCACCGCTTCCTTGTCGCCGGTAATGAGCTCTGATGAGACGGGGAATAGGCTGGTAGCACCGGGATTATAGACCGAAATTTCAAGCGGCTTTGCCTGAGTAGCAAAAGCGGCTCCTGCGAGAATAAGTGACAAAACCAGAGGTTTAACTGCGATGATTGGTTGCATAATGACAGGCCTTTATTATTAATGTGAATTATTACTGTTTGGCAGTATATTCATCATTTGGCGAAAGAAATACGTCAGAATAGTAGACATACTGTTAACCAAATCGAGCAAATTGAAGGGAGAAGGACATGGATCGACTCAGCGCGATGCGGGTTTTTGTTTGTGTCGTTGAGCAAGGCAGTTTGAGCCGCGCTGCAGAAAAGCTGAATCTGTCACGTGCGATGGTTTCCCGCTATCTGGCTGATTTGGAAAAGTGGATTGGTGGACGTTTGTTACACCGTACGACTCGCAGCCAAAGCTTAACAAGCGCCGGAGAAGAGGTTCTCGCTCGCTGTCAGGCACTGTTATTGCTGAGTGATGAGATTGAACAGATCGTTGATAATAACCAGCAAATTCCGCGAGGGTTGCTGCGAATAACGAGCAGCCAATCACTGATTCAAGCTTTTCTTACGGATGCTGTATGTGACTATTTAACGTCCAATCCGGCGGCGCAAATTGATATTTGCCGACAGGAAAAAACGCTTAATTTGGTTGATGAACGTATTGATCTCGCTATTCGCATCACGAACCAGCTCGATTCAAATCTCATAGCTCGTCGTTTAGGCACCTGCTATTCCGTGATGTGTGCGTCGCCTAACTATGCGGAGCGGCATCCTTTGCCTCAAAAAATAGAGCAGTTGAGTAAGCATAACTGCCTAACACATGAGCACTATTCCCATCATCAATGGGGGTTCACATATCATGGGAACTCGGTAGTGGTCCCCGTGAGCGGTAACCTCAGTGCCAACTGCGCAACGGTACTCACGTCGGCTACGCTACGAGGATTTGGTATTAGTTTGCTGCCGCGTTATTTAGTTAATCAATTGCTAGAAGATGGGCAACTACTGGAAGTGTTACCTGATTATCAGCCTGAAACGTTGGGCATATATGGCGTTTATACGTCGCGCCAATTTATGCCCACGACATTACGTGTGTTCCTCGATTTTCTGGTTAGCCGTTTTGCGTCTGACCCGCGTTTTGCCTGATCCGCGCGTGGACGCCAGACTATGTGCAATCATGCCTAAAATGACTAACGTGATACCGAGTAACGATATCGGTGCAGGCAGTGCAGCACCAAGAAAAATCATTTCGCCAAGTAGGGTGAATAGTACTTCTCCAGACTGAGTCGCTTCAACGGCGGCTAGTTGAGTGGGGTCATTGCGCACAATGTTCGTGGCGGCAAAAAAGAGCAGGGTGCCAATCACGCCAGAAAAGAGAGCGACCAGAACCGATTGTTCGACTTGAGTCGTGGAAGGCCATCCTACGCGTTGGTAAGCAACGAGCGAGAGCAGCAGCCAAAACGGCAGACTGGCGAGCGTCATGTTCAAAACACGCTGTAAGGTATCCACGTTGTGATGGCAGATATTCATCATCTTACGATTGCCTAGTGGATATAAAAATGCGGCGACAAGTACGGGAACCAGTCCTGCAACAGCCTGAAATACGCTGATATGCTCAGCCTGCTGCCATAGCATCAGGGCAATACCAAGAAGGATCAGCAGCGACCAGCGTAGTCCATACCACGGGATTTTGTGTCGAGGCTCACCTTTCACACCAAGCCATGGAACCAGCAGCGATCCCGCGATGATGGTGAACTGCCACGTTCCGGCGACTAGCCAGCCTGGTCCATAGGTGCTGGCGAGGGTAATTAGGGCATAAAACAGGCCGAACCCTAAGGTGCTCCACAGCAGGTAAGTGCCAATATTCTGCGACAAATGACTGAGACTTTGGCGCAGTTGGCCACGCAATGCGACTAAAACGAATAGCATGGGCGCCATAAACCAAAAGCGCAGACTCGCGCTCCACATCCAGTCACCACCGCCAATTTCCATTGCGCGATTTAGAATAAAGGTGAACGCGAAAAATAGGGAGGCGATCACGCCGTACACAATAGCCTGCATTAAGGTGTCCGAATTATTTATTTGAGACGATTGGTGACATGCGCGTACTGAGCTACAATTTCACCGGACATGTGCGCTATAACGCACAAGGTCAAAGATTAGCACTGTGCGTTATAACGCACAAACAAAAAAGAGAACCTCATGACCGATCTTTCCCTCCATATTGGACAAACTTTGCGTGACCTGCGTCAGCAGCGGGGATGGAGCTTAGACAAGACCGCACAGGCGACAGGTGTGAGTAAAGCAATGCTCGGGCAGATTGAACGCGGAGAATCTAGTCCTACGGTGGTGACGCTGTGGCGTATCTCCAGTGGTTTACAAGCCTCATTCAGTGAGTTTTTACCCAAACAGTTAACCGACGCGGAACCTGCAAGCCTTCATCATGAGGATGAAGCGATTACCGCCCAGACGCTGCTTGGCTATGATGCCCAACTCGGCTATGAGGTGCTGCTGATTACGCTACAGGCAGGTTACACCCATAACTCCTATGCGCATGATAAAGGCGTCGTGGAAGATATTTTAATGATTGAAGGTGAGGTGGAAGTACAAGTAGAAGGAACCTGGCATAGCGTTACCGTTTCCAAGCCTTTACGCTTCTGCGCCGAGCAGACTCACAGCTATCGCAATCGTGGTTCAGCGGTCGCAAAATTCCATAACATTGTGCATTATTCACAGCCCACTAAGATGCAGCGCGAGGTCTGACGGGCAACTATTTTAGATAACCACACACTCTGTCGGTGGAATATTCATCAATGAATATCCATAATCGCCGCCCTACACGATTTCTGCTCGTTATATCTAAAATAGTTAGAGTGGCATCAGACCTGCAAATGCGTGGGCTCGGAGGCTGCGACCAGTATGGTGGGATAACGTTAGCCAGATTCACCTGCAACGCCAAATATAAAAGGAAATGGACACCATGCCAGTGTTACATAACCAAATCTCAAATCAGGAACTGAAAGCCCGCATGCTGGCTGAGACGGAACCACGCACCACGGTTTCATTTTACAAATATTGCCGTATCGACGACCCGCAACGCTTTCGCGATGCGCTGTATATCACTTTTCGTGAGCTCAGCGTTTTTGGGCGAATTTATATTGCCCAAGAAGGCATAAACGCGCAGATTTCGGTGCCAGCTAGCCGTTATGAATCCATGAAGGCAGCCTTATATCAGGCTCATCCCGATTTTGACGGCCTACGAATGAATGTGGCACTAGATGACGATGGAAAATCGTTCTGGGTGCTACGTATGAAGGTGCGCGAGCGTATCGTAGCCGATGGTATAGACGACCCAAGTTTTGATGCGGCAAACGTGGGGCAATATCTCAACGCAGCAGAAGTCAACACCATGTTGGACGATCCTGATGCCGTTTTTGTGGATATGCGTAACCACTATGAATATGAAGTCGGCCATTTTACTCACGCTATGGAAGTTCCATCAGATACTTTCCGCGAGCAACTCCCGATGGCGGTGGACATGCTTCAGCAGGATAAAGACAAGAAGATTGTTATGTATTGCACGGGAGGTATCCGCTGTGAAAAAGCCAGCGCATACATGCGGCATAACGGCTTTAACAACGTTTATCATGTGGAAGGCGGGATCATAGAATACACGCGACGTGCGCGTGAGCAGGGGCTACCGCTGAAGTTTATCGGCAAGAATTTCGTTTTTGACGAGCGCATGGGCGAGCGTATTACCGACGACGTAATATCGCATTGTCACCAGTGCGGTACTCCGTGTGACACGCACACCAACTGTTTAAACGACGGCTGCCATTTACTGTTTATTCAGTGCCCAGTCTGTGCCGAGAAATACAGCGGCTGCTGTAGCCCCGAGTGTCAGGAAGAAAGTGTGTTGCCGATAGAAGAGCAGCGCGCTCGTCGCGCAGGGCGTGAAAACGGCAATATGATTTTTAATAAATCACGCCACAAACCGCTGCGTCTTCGTATTCCCAACCGCGACGAATAATCAATCAAGCTTTGCCGGAGGACGAGATGCCCAGTTCCCGGCAGGCTTTGCCGATGATTTCGAGTGCCAACCGAATATGTCCCTGCGACAGTGCGCTGAAGCCAAACAACATCAGTGTATCTTGATTTTCAGCCAGATAGGCATTCTCGGAACCGTTACACATGCTGCCTAAGGTGTCGAAACGCACCCCCTCATGTAGGCAGCGCTCACGTAGCTGACTCACGGTATCAGCAGATAGCGCGGTTTTTAAGGTGATATGTAAACCTGAAGAGATGCCGAGCAACTTCGCTTGCGGAAAAAGCGTCATTAGACCTTCACACAATAGTTTTTGCCGCGCGCCGTATTCAATTTCCAGCTTACGCAAATGGCGGTGGTAGCCTTGATCATGCATGAAATCAGCCAAAAATTGCTGATACAGCCAGCTTGCGCCGTGATTCCACAGCGCTTTTAAATTCAGAATGGGCTCCACCAAGCGCTCAGGACACACCATGAAACCAATTCGCATTCCTGGCCCCAACGTCTTTGAGAAGCTGCTGAGATAAATCACGTTATTGGCATTTTCTAGCGATTTAAGTGCGGGCAGTGGCTGAGTCCCATAAAGAAACGTGGTGTCATAGTCGTCTTCAATCACGTACGCATTGGAACGTCTCGACCATTCGAGTAGTGTTTTTCGTCGTTCGAGCGGTAACGTTCCTCCCACGGGGTACTGGTGAGAGGGGGTTACATAGGCGAGCGCGCATTGCTGATTTGGTAAGCGCTCTGTTTGTAGACCAAAGTCATCAACGGGAATGGCGTGCCTGTGTGGTGTACAGCTACTGAACAAATTCCATGCGCCGGAATAGCAGGGGGATTCAACCGCAATATGCTCCTGCGGCGTTAGCAACGTGCGCGCGACTAAGGCGAGTCCTTCTTGAACGCCATTAGTAATGATGATGTGGTCAGGGTCAGTATGAATACCACGTGCATTTGCCAGATACTTCACCAACTCTTGGCGTAAAGACATCAGTCCTGCAGGGGGGTGGTAGCGCGTCATCAAAAGATGTTTGCTGCGTGACGCCTTATTATTCCAACTGCGCCAGCGCTGCCACGGAAATGAAGATTCATCTGGATTTCCTAGACTGAAGAACATCGGGCTATCGACGTCTACATAGGTGTCTGGAGCCTGAGTCTGCAAGACGCTTGGCGGATGATCTAAATCACTCTGCGGTGTTTTTATCTCGGGCAGCTCAACGCGAGAAGAGCGAATGACGTTATAGCCAACGCCTGGGCGGCTGGCGATAAACCCTTCGAGCACCAGTTTTTCATATACAGCGGTAATCGTGTTGCGCGAAACCTGTAACTTCTCTCCGAGTTCTCGAATGGATGGCAGTCGTTCTCCATTGGTTAACACTCCGTTGTGCAGCGCCGTATGAATTTGCTGATAAATCTGTTTTTGCAGCGACAATGAGTCGTGGCGATCGAGGTTAAACGACAGCATTCGGAATCCGGATCAAAGAGAGTAAAAACGCCAGTATACGTGATTTTAGTAAGTTGAATGGGATAACCATCAATATGTTGATACTAAATACATTATAATCAATTAATTACTTACCAATGCATCTCATTCGCTGAGCTTGTTTACCTATATTGGTCATGAGAAGCTTTCTTGCGATAATCTATAACGAGTTAGGGTTTCTGAATAGAGACAGCTGGCAAAAAATATTGGGTTAGCAAGATTGGGGGCGGAACGCGCCGATCAGGATGCATTTATACAAGGAAATACTATGTCCCGAACTGTACTGAGCGCTCAGGGGACGCGTATCGCGATTATGGCTTCAGCCTTAGTCATTATTTTGGCCGGCGTTCGCGCCGCATCAGAGATTATTGTGCCATTTCTTCTGGCATTGTTTCTGGCCATCATTCTCAACCCGCTAGTAAAAATTTTAATGAAGCTACGCCTGCCTCGCTCCGCCGCGGTGGGACTGGTGTTGGTCATCATTATTCTAGGTTTGACGCTAATGATTGGCATGTTGGGAGCATCGCTGAATGACTTTAGCCGAACCTTGCCACAATATCGTGGGATGCTCGCCAGCAAATTGGTGGCCTTGCAGCATATTGCTGAGCGATTAAATTTAAACTTTTCACCTGTAGAGTTGGCGAACCATTTCGATCCTGGCGTGGTGATGAATATGGCGACACGAATAGTTACGCAGCTATCGGGCGCCATGTCGAGCCTGTTTCTGTTGCTGATGACCGTGGTGTTTATGCTGATGGAAGTTCCTCATTTGCCCTATAAATTGCGCAAATCCCTATCAAACGCCGATGCAGGGATGGGGAGTATTCAGCGTGCGCTCGACGGTGTAACGCAGTATCTGGCGCTCAAAACGGGGATCAGCCTAATTACGGGGGTAGTGGTATGGCTCATGCTGCATCTGATGGGCATTCGTTTTGCCATGATGTGGGGGGTTTTAGCCTTTGTTCTCAACTATATTCCGAATATTGGGTCGGTGATTGCCGCTATTCCACCGGTTATTCAAGCGCTGTTGTTTAACAGTTTTGGTGATGCAGTCATGGTGGCTTCAGGGTATATCGCCATCAATATGGTGTTTGGCAATATTCTGGAGCCACGAGTCATGGGGCGTGGTTTGGGGTTATCGACGCTAGTGGTATTTCTATCATTGATATTTTGGGGGTGGCTGCTGGGTCCGATAGGCATGTTGCTTTCAGTACCGCTAACTATTGTGGTGAAAATTCTTCTGGAACTGACTCCGGTTGGCTCTCGGTTTGCCGTTTTACTGGGGGAAGGTATTGACGAGAGGAAAGCATCTTAGACATTCGCTGTTCTGCTTGCCCCCTTCTATTCGTGAAGGGGGAGACGGCAAAACGGCGGTTTTAAGCGTAGAAAAGGTAAATATCTAACAGGAGTAGCAAAAGCGAAATAGCGAGATAAAAGACCAGATGGCTACGAACATTGTTAATAATCATCTGAATTAATTTGTCAAACATGAGTGCTACTCAAAAATGTCGTTGCGGAAATTATAAATTTTTATATTTCAAATCACAATGTGACACGGATATTTATCATCACTTTTTTGTGACTATTTTGAACGGTATTTTTGCTTGATAAAGTTGTCATTTTTTGTCAATTCGTCCTGCCATTATCCTCAGAAAAAGAGGCTTATTTCTTACTGAAATTAGCGTGTGATTTACCGTTTTTTATGCTTTATAAATGGCGATGATTTTATTTTAATTCACTGAAATATATGGGTATTAATCTAGCTCAGCTAGATTGGTAACGCCAGGAAATTAGTGGTGAGTTATCTTAGACAAAAAGTCAAAAACTTGACCAATGTCACTAAAATGTGTCAATATAAAGATATGTAAAGACCAAGCAGGAAATAAAAAAACAGCTAAGGAGCGATAATTAATACAATAATTTCACGGGTAAAATTAACGAGTTTTCGTTAACGCTGCTGCATAGATCTCGCCTCACGCTGCGATCCTTAAATGTGATTAAGCCGTAATTACGGGGACGCGAAATCTATGGTGCTGCTGAGAATTAATTTAATGCACATCAAGGGTAACTATGACTGATCCTAAAGATACACTCGTATCCAATTCGCGAGAGAATAGCGCGCAACCACATTCTTCACATCTCGCTTTCTGGCGTAAAAACCAGAAGACAAATCAAAAACCAGAAATGACCGTCGATGATATCACTATCGTAGACCGCAGCATGCTCAAGCGCGCTGTTGGCGCGGCTGCGTTAGGTAATGCTATGGAGTGGTTCGATTTTGGTGTGTACAGCTTTTTAGCCGTCACCATCGGTAAAGTCTTTTTCCCAAGCGGAAGTCCCGCGGCACAGTTGATTGCGACTTTCGCCGCCTTTGCTGCGGCATTTTTAGTTCGTCCATTGGGCGGAATGGTCTTTGGTCCCTTAGGCGATAGAATCGGTCGTCAGAAGGTGCTGGCCTTCACCATGATTATGATGGCGGTAGGGACATTCTGTATCGGCCTCATCCCTAGCTATGAAAGTATTGGTATTGCGGCGCCTATATTGCTGCTGGTTGCTCGTTTGGTACAAGGCTTTTCGACCGGCGGTGAGTATGGTGGTGCGGCGACCTTTATCGCGGAATACTCCACGGACAAACGCCGCGGATTTATGGGGAGCTGGTTAGAGTTTGGCACCTTTGGCGGTTATTTGCTTGGTGCGATGTTGGTCACGGGTTTAACCGCGGCGATGCCAGAGGAAACCTTGCTTGCTTGGGGCTGGAGAATTCCGTTCTTTATTGCCGCACCTTTGGGACTATTCGGCCTTTATATCCGCCTGAAGCTGGAGGAAACACCAGCATTCCAAAAACATATGGAAAAGCAGGAAGCTATCGAAGAGAGCAAGCCAAAAATGGGCTTGTTCGAAATGATGGGAACCTACTGGCAGCAGATGCTGAAATGTATCGGCCTAGTGCTGTTGTTTAACGTTTCAAACTATATGCTGACGTCCTATATGCCGAGTTACTTAACCGGCGTGTTAGGCCTAAGTGAATTGAGTGGCCTGATGCTGATTATGGTGGTGATGTTTATCATGATGCCGCTGACGTTACTGTGGGGGCACTGGAACGATCGGTTAGGACGTAAACCGGTGATTATGTTTGGTGCGCTTGGTTTGATTGTACTGGCTATTCCATCGTTGATGCTGATTGGTACTGGCAGTATGTGGGCGGTGTTCGCTGGCCTCATGATTTTAGGCGTATTGCATACCTGCTTTAGTGGGACGATGCCATCGGCACTGCCTGCGTTGTTCACTACACAAACACGCTATAGCGCGTTGGCCGTCGGCTTTAATATCTCCGTCTCTTTGTTTGGCGGCACTACGCCGCTGATTACCTCATGGTTGGTGTCTACCACGGGTAATCATCTGGTACCTGCTTACTATTTGATGGGGGCTGGTGTGATTGGTGCGATCACGGTGATGTTTATGCGAGAAACCGCACGTAAACCGCTACGCGGCTCGGCTCCTGCCGTTGCCACGAAGGCTGAGGCTAAGGCACTGATCCATAAGCTACGCTTACGCCGTCAGCGAAAAGAGCATGACCTTGTTCTACAAAATAACCAAAGTACTGTAAATTAATGCATTGCATTATTTAATTGTTGTATAAATAAGTATGCAATAATTTACATCACGATATAAACGAGTTTGATATAAGAAAGCCCGATTGTTCGGGCTTTTTAAGTTTGAATTAAGCTGTCGTTATTCTTGCTGGTGCTGGAAAAATAACATACTTGATAACGTTATAGAGATAGCAAAACTCAAGACGATTTCTAACATGCATCTTTTCGGTAATATGTTGCTTGTGAACATAAACTGTGCGACTGCATATATTGAGTCTACGTGCAATTTTATAGTTAGGCATTTCCTCCATCCAATATTGGATGATAGAGGATTCTCGTTCAGTGAGCACAGGGTAATCGCCAAAATATTGCTGTAACGTTTTTTGCAGGTTAGGCTTAAGGTGAAGGTCTGACAGGGTGACTAGTAACGGGATTAAGTTTTGTTTATTAATGATATAGACATGACTGTCTAGTATCACGGGTCTGGCGCTGTTCGGATACTCGGTATCGATGTATATGAATATTTTAGCCGAAGAGAACTGGGTGAAAAAATGGAGTAACGTTGAATCCTGCCCATTAATTCGACAATAATCTGTCAGATTTACCAGAATAACATCGGGGTTAGGCATATCATTTTGTTCGGAAGCATCAATGACTGAATTCACATGGTGAATATTTATAGCGGGCGCTTCTGAAAAAAAACAAGAAATACCTATTCGTGTGTAGAGACATTTGTCTACAATTAATACGTTCATTCATCATCCTTGAAAATAACGTGTTATGTCGAGCACTAATGTTTATATAATCAAATCCCTTATAACTTAGTGGTTTTAAACCGTGGTTGTCAATTTAAAAATAACAATCTGACTGGATATCGATGAATTTCATTAATACTTGCCCGCATAGGCATGCGGGCAGATAGGCAATAAATTAGAAACGATTAAGTTTGAACGCGGAAAGATCATACGGAACCGGTTTCCCAGCAGCCTGTAGTGCGATAACTTCGCCGAGAACGGTAGCGAATTTGAAACCATGACCGCTTAAACCCGTTACAACGCTGATTTGAGGGGCGTCTGGCAGGGTATCGATAATGAAATCTTCATCGGGTGAAACATCGTAAGTACAGACCTCACCATGCAAACAAACGCCGACACCAGGTAAGAATCGGCGTAAAAAGCCGAAAACTTCGCTACCATCCTGAGGATTTGAACCGAACGGACGTCGTTGTTCAGGTGCACTGAGCGGTTGGCCGCCGTTGTGTTTACCGAGCTTCAATCCATCGTTGTTGAATGGGAAACCATAGAACTGATCTCCATCGGGAGTTTCAACGGTAAACGCAGGGAATTTATTGTTCTCGCTATAGCGCCCATCAGCCTGATACCAAGAAAAAACCTTACGCACCGGCGTCATAGGAAGTTCAGGTAGCAATGTTTTTGCCCATGTTCCCGCTGTTACTGCGACCCGCGCTGCGCTGAACTCGCCCTCGGCGGTAGAGATTTTAACGCCGTCCTGCTCAGGGGTAATGGCAGTCACCGGACAGTTAAAATGCAACGTCGCTCCCGCCTCAGCCGCTTTCTCATTCAATAGTCCAACGGCTAATTCTGATTTCAGATATCCCGCGTTGGATTCTAATATGCCGATGTAGTCATCGGGGACACTCCATTCTGGCCAGCGTTGTTGTAGCTGGCTGGCGTTCATTTTTTCAACATTGAGCTGATAGTGCGTCGCACTGTTTTCTACGTTACGCATGAATTCAGATGTAGCAGGGCCGATGTTAAGTACACCGCTACGATGGAAAAGTTGGACGGCGGACACGTCCTCCAGTTTCTCCCAAAGCTGCTGTGCGCGAAGCACTAATGGAACGTATTTCTCACCTTCACCATAGGCGTGACGGATAATACGAGTATCACCATGATGGCTACCATGACGATGGGGCGGGGTATGGCTATCGAGCATGAGGACGTTGAGGCCGGACATAGCGGCATAGTAGCCGGCTGCTGCACCGACAGAGCCACAGCCAATGATAGCTAAATCGTACTTCATAGGGGATCCTCCGTGTCATGGCTTTTTCCATGATTGCGCCATTATTGTTCGAAACCAGTATTGTGTTGTTTCAATCATTTGGAATTCACAACATCTATAATCTATTTTACAACCTGATGATAACCTCTGCACCGAAGGCGTAGGGCAATCGAAAGATAAAAAAACACCGCCTTGTGAGGGGCGGTGTTTTAGCGTTGCAAAAATATACTAATGTTTGAGGTAATCAATGTCTTGGTATTCCGAGGACTCTATTTTTTCAATTCCGGCTTCGAGGATGTCAATGAGCTGCCGCGCCACGTCAGTGGTTAACCACAGCGTACGATCCACTTCCGCTTTCTCAGGATCTTGATCGCGTGAAGAGAGATAGTGCAGGCGAATCATTAGAGCATCATAGCTATCAACAGTACTAATATCCCAACCAACTACTGGGTGTGTCTGAATTACTTCATCTTTTCCATTCATAAAGACCCCCTATAACATAGTGACTGTCGTGAGCTACTAACCAGGATCTATGTGGCCCATAATGACTGGGCACTTTCAGTATACGCATCTAACTGTTTGAATGGCGCCTTTTTTGCGTTCTTTTACTAAAAAAGTTTTGTGATATCGGTTTGGCTAAAAATCGACTTAGCTGACGCGATCGCTGTTAGTAGACGGAATGTCCCCCATTCCTGAATTACGCATTTCAAACAGCTCAGCAAGTTTGGCGAAATACTGTTGCGTCTTTTCATCATAGGTTTGGTTGTTGGCTTCTAATTTCAAGCTATGGGTCAGCAATTGGCAGCTTTTTTTCTCGAGACCGAATGCCAAATAGGAAAAGGCAGTTTCCAATACATTGATTCTCCGCTGCTGATCGTGAATCAGTTCTAGAAGCTCACCAAATGTCATTGCATGTTCAGGGTTGTCGCTGTTCATTACTGCTGCTCCTCTGGCAAATGTCCTAGGGTATGAAATCTAAACCACATGTTGAAGTTAAGCGTAGACCACTCTTTTATACCAATACCATCAGACAAAGGAGATTTATGAGGATGTACAAAAGACATAACTCGTAAAAATAATGCTACTTTTCGCTTTTGTAGGATGAACGGCGATCCGTTCAAAGCCGTATCCGCTATAATTTGCGTCCCGTTTTTGGCTGGTTAAGATTTTTATGAATAGTTCTTTGCATCCTTCGACGCTTGAGCGAGCTCCTCAAGTCATCAATATTCCCGCGGGATACTTTGGTATGGTGCTGGGTATCATCGGTATGGGGTTTGCGTGGCGTTACGCATCAACGATCTGGCCGGTTTCGCCTTTCATAGGGGAAGGGCTAGTGGCGGTTGCCACGCTTATTTGGTTGAGCTTAGCGTTCGCTTTTGTATACCGCCTTTTACGTTATCCCTCGTTGGTTGTTGCCGAAATGCGCCATCCACTGACCGGTAGTTTTGTCAGCCTTTTTCCGGCGACGACCATGCTGGTATCCATTGGGCTAGCGGCTTATTCACAGACGCGTCTTTTAGCCGATATCCTATTTTTTGTGGGAGCATGCGTGCAGTTGTGCTACGCCGCATGGCAAAGTGCGGGATTATGGAGTGGCGAGCATCCGGCAGAGGCCACCACTCCAGGGCTATATTTACCAACGGTCGCGAATAATTTCATCAGCGCTATGGCGTGTGGGGCGTTGGGTTTTCACGATCTGGGAATCATGTTTTTTGGCGCAGGCGTATTTTCATGGCTGAGTCTAGAACCCGCAATTCTACACCGTATGCGTAGCCACGGAGAGATGGCAAAACCGGTGCGAACCTCGCTAGGGATCCAGCTAGCGCCTGCGCTGGTGGCATGCAGTGCCTATCTCAGCGTCAACGGCGGGCACACCGATTTTGTCGCCAAAATGCTGTTTGGCTACGGTTTGTTGCAGCTGATTTTTATGTTCAGGCTGATGCCTTGGTATTTAAAACAGCCGTTTAATGCGTCGTTCTGGAGTTTTTCATTTGGTATCTCAGCGCTCGCAACCACTGCTTTGCACCTCAGCGTGGGTGAGCAGGACGGTCTGTTCTCAGCGCTTGCTGTACCGATGTTTATTTTTACTAACGGGGTGATCGCGTTGCTGATGATTAAAACGCTGATCTTGTTATTACAGGGGCGTTTGATTCCACGTAGCGAAAGGCCGTGTTGTAAGCTCGGTGAATGAAAAATGTCGTTAGCGCTAGGTAAAAAAAAGCCGGGAAGCGACTCCCGGCCTACGTATTTTATTATATCCGCAGATATCCGTAGAAATAGCCTATGGCTAACGGAGATGGAACTCATAGCCTATTGTCACCCATTACAGGCAGTGAACTAGGCCTATTATTGGCAAAAGATTGATATTTTCTTATGCTGTTGAATTGAGTTATTCGCTAAATCCGTTATCGAACCAGTCATCGGCACTTTCCCACGTTTCTTGCAGGACTTCCTCGATGCGTTCTTTATCCGCTTTTAAGCCACCCATAACGGTAAGCGTATTCGAGTTAGTCATTCGTACCTGTACAGCGGTATCAGGATAGATATGGTTTACTCGCTTAGAAAATTCATGGTTTAATGCTTCCAGAGCACCCTCTGGGAGTTTGTTGCGTTTATCCAAAGTTAATTCAATGCGCATGGTCGCCTCCGCATTCATAATATACTGTATACATATACAGTCACTGTAAATCTAACGCAATACTGTACAAGCAATATTTTTTGATTTCTCAGTCGTTATCGCCACATTTTTCCCTGAATCTGCGAACCGCCTCCGGTTTATGCTTCTGCGTAGCATGCCAAATTCGAGCCAGTGCACATTTTCTAATGTTTATGCTGCATATTATGAAACCTCATTGTGATAAAGACCCTAGGTAAACTAGCGATAACTTGGCTGTGCAACGCTCCATTGGCGATGTTTTAGTTTGGGTATAGAAGCAATTTTATGTGAAAAACAACAAATAAAAGGATCCTCCATGCGTAAGATTACCTTGGCACTCAGTGCTATCGCTCTTGTGATTGGTCTAAACCACTCGGTACAAGCAAAGATATCAACGGATACGCCGCTTAATGCTGGGGTGACCGTGGCCCAATTGGCGCACCAAATGCCAATCCACTGGGTGTCCGTAGAACAGATTGAGAACAGTTTACAAGGCATTCCTGCGATGGCAGTCGGCTTTGATATTGACGATACCGTACTTTTTTCCAGCCCCGGTTTTTATCGTGGACAGAAGGAATATTCGCCACAAGATCAAAGCTATCTGAAGAATCCTGAGTTTTGGGAAAAGATGAACAACGGCTGGGACAGTTTCAGTATGCCAAAGCAGGTGGGCAAAGATTTGATCGCCATGCATCTTAAACGTGGGGATAGCATCTATTTCATCACCGGACGCAGCCCAACGAAAACTGAAACGGTGACAGAGACGCTGCGCGACGATTTCTCAATTCCGGCTGCCAGTATGAATTCGGTGATCTTTGCAGGCGATTTGCCCGGGCAAAATACCAAGGTGAATTGGATTAAGGACAAGAAGATTAAGATTTACTACGGTGATTCTGATGGAGACATCAACGCGGCTCGTGATGTTGGGATCCGAGGCATCCGCGTGTTGCGTGCTTCAAACTCAAGCTACCAGCCGTTGCCGAAGGCCGGTGCGTTGGGGGAAGAGGTTATCGTCAACTCTGAATACTAATGCATAGATTTAGCGGGGCAGAATGTCTGCCTCGCTAAGTTAATCAATTGGCTTTTGCAGCCAGGTTAAAGTATCAACCAGACTTTCAGTTTTTTCTTCCACCACGCGTAGTGCGTCTGCCATACCTTGGTTATAGAAATGAGCGCCGAGCTCTTTGGCGAAAAAATCCAGCAAAAACTCAGCGTCAAAATCGCCGATTTCCACGTCTAATTCGCGCTGCAGATACTTTTGCAGTTTATCCACCATGTGGGCCGTTTGGTCACGGCTGAACGTTATTTCACTCATAGCATGGCCTGATCTTCATCAACAGTATCAACAAGAATATTTTGGTGTTTAAGGTGATTTTTATACCCATCGGCAAGGCGATAATCGGTAATGACTCGGGAAATAGCCTTCAGCGGTTGCAGCGGATTAGGGTGAATTTGCCCAAATTTTGATGAGTCGGTAAGTATGATATTCTCCACGCCCTTGGCTAGCACCGTGTTGGCGACATCGGCGCGCATCATATCGCGTCCGGTAAAACCGGTTTCGGGATGATAGCCGTCAATTCCCAGGAAAGCCTTGCTGAAATAGACCTGCTGAATACATTGGCGGGTGAGCGGCCCAACCATGGTTTCACTTCCCTTTTGATATAATCCGCCCATCAGGATGACCTCACACTCGGTTTCTTTTAATAAGTGGGCGATATAGGTACTGACGGTGATTAACGTGACCCGTTTGCGTTCTGCCAAATAGCGAGCCAGTAGAGCGTTGGTGCTGCCGTTTTCGATGAAAATGGTCTCGCCATCGTTAACCAACGAGGCGGCATAGGCAGCAAGCTTCTGTTTTAGCGTGAAGTTAATCATCATTCGAGCATCAACGTCGTCGCTCTCAAAGGCAACGGCGTAGCCATGTATGCGCTTAAGGTAGTTACGTTTTTCCAACAGATTCAAATCCTGACGGATAGTAACTTCTGAAACGCCGGTGTTACGTGACAAATCCGCCACGCTGACACGGCGTAGATCGTTAACATATTGCAGAATGGCTTGCTGTCTTGAATTCATGAGTTCCTTGGCTTAGCGTCGCATCACATCGGTGGCCGCAGCCACCGATGGTTCAGAGGTGAGCCGCCACACATCAAAGCGTATGTTCGGTACGGGCGATAATATCATCCTGAGCGTCAGGAGATAAGGCCGTAAAGAAGGCAGAATAGCCTGCGACGCGAACAACGAGATCGCGGTAGTGCTCTGGATGCGCTTTGGCTTCTAACAACGTTTCTCGTGAAACAATGTTGTACTGAACGTGCCAGCCGCGATGGACTTCGAAGAAGGTGCGCAACATCAGCATCAGCTTTTCACGATCCCGGGGAGCTTCGAGCGTTGCCGGGTTCAATTTTTGATTCAGCAATACGCCGCCCAGTATTGCTTGGGTTGGCAATTTAGCCAGTGAGTTAAATACCGCCGTTGGTCCTAGGTGGTCGGTTCCTGATGCTGGACTAGCGCCTTCGGCTAAAGGTGTGTTGGCTTTGCGTCCGTCCGGCGTGGCTTGAGTGGCTGCACCAAAAGGCACGTTGGCGGAAATGGACGATGTCCCTGCGTAGTAGGTGCCGCCGATAGGGCCGCGACCATAGCGGGTATTGTGATATTGCTTCAACTCCTCAATATAGGTTTGATAAGCGCGAACCAGCAGATTATCGACGTCATCCACGTCATTGCCGTATTTAGGGGCGTGGTTCATCAGGCGTTGACGCAGAAGTTCTCCGTCTAAACCGTCAAAGTCATTTTCCAATGCGGCGGCCAGTTGTTGTTGACCGATGGCGCCTTGCTCAAACACCAGTTTACGCACGGCGGCTAAGCTGTTACCCAAATTGGCGATCCCTACCTGTAGACCGGATACCCAATCGTATTTAGCTCCGCCTTGCTTCACGCTTTTGCCCCTTTCGATGCAGTCGTCAACCAGCGCGGAACAAATGATGTCGTGCGCATTTTCTTCCAGCACGGTATCAACCACACATTCGATTTCGATGGATTTGCGCGTGTAGTAACGAATTTGCTCGTCCCATGCCTGCATGACCTGTTCGAAATCATCAAAATTGCCTTTCGACAGGGCGCGTTCTTGAGGGAGGAAAACTTTGCCGCTGGTGGCATCACGTCCTTGCTCCAGCGCGGCGAGCATCACCCGAGCAAAGTTGATAAAACTCATGCCGGTGCAGCGATACCCCCATTTGCCGCCGACGGCGGTTTCAATACAGCCAATAGCGGCATAATCGTAGGCATCCTGCGGTTCAACGCCTAACTTGATAAATTCTGGAATCACAATTTCATCGTTATTAAACGCAGGCATACCGAAGCCGCAGCGAATGACCTGCACGCAGGCATCAAGAAAATCATTACTCATTCCCGCGTGATAGCGGACGCTGAGATTTGGCTGCGTTGAGCGTAAACGGCCGCAAGACTCCAACACCGCATAGGAGAGGGGATTAACCGCGTCACACGGCTGTCCGTTTAGCAGTGTTTGTCCGCCTATGGTGACATTTTGGTACAGCGGACTCCCCGCAGACGCTTTAGAGTGAGACCCCGAACGGATTTTATTCACCTCGAGCAGTTTCAGCCAGCAGCCTTGCAGAAGCTCAATAGCAAATTCACGGCTGATATGTTGAGTTAACTCCACGTCGCGTCGGTACCACGGATAGAGATATTGATCGAGGCGGCCAAACGAAACCGAATGACCATTGGATTCAATCTGCAATACCAACTGGATGAAATAACAGAGTTGGAGTGCCTGCCAGAATGTTTGCGGTGGCTGATGGGCAATCAGCTCGCAGTTTTCAGCGATATGAATGAGCTCAGATTGGCGCTCGGCGCGGGTTTCCTGCTTCGCCATTTTTCGCGCTAATTCAGCATAACGTAAAATGTGCTCGCTCAGCGCGGCTAATGCGATATCGATAGATTTAAGAAACTGCTCTTTATGCAAGTCATCCCAGTCTGTGAGCTGCAAACGGCCACGACGCTCATCGACTTTTTCACGCAGTCCATCCAAACCTTTTTCTAATAACAACGGAAAATTCACCGCCAGATGGGCATCGCCGGAGGTCATATTCCCTTCAGCTTTGATAATGCCCGTCGCTAGCAATGCTTTCTGCTCATCGGTAAAGATACCGTAGCAGCGGTCTTGTACCGTCTGTCCACGCCACCATGGGCAAATTTTGTGTAATACCGCTTTGTTTTCTGCTGAAACAGAGAACCCTGCGCCAGGACGATCGGCTAACTCATCGATCTCCTGCTCAATCCAACTGACGGTGTATTCTGGGAATATTGGCGCGGCACGGACTTCGCTGGCCTGATTACCTATAATTAATTCATCGTGTTTGATCCAGATCGTGCGCTGTTGCAAATGGTGAGCCAACGCCAGCGCGCGGCGAACGGGTAACGGCTTATCCTGATGATGTTGATACATTGCGGTGTAGTGTTGAGCGCGTTCGGTACATACCGGCGGTTTACCAATATGGATCAGAGTTTCTTTATGTGCGCGAATGCGTGGCGACAGCGTAGTCAAATCAAGTTGAGTCATAGCATTATCCTCGTAGCAGAGCCGTTAGACCTTTGTCGCGGGCGTATTGCTGCGCAAAGTCGAGTAACTCTGGGTTATCCAATGGTTTGTCCGCGGCTAGATAGGGCATATCTAACAGACGGTATTTGTTAATACCAAGGGTGTGGTAGGGCAAAAAATGAATGTCTTTAACGCCAAGCTCTTCAGCGGCAAAATCGGTAATGGCGCGAATAGAGGCTTCATCGGCGTTGAAATCGGGAATAAGGGGGACGCGGATGGTCATGTTTACACCGCGCTGGGCAAGACGACGAAAATTATCCATAACGCGTTTTGCAGAACCGTCAGTCCACAGCTTAAAGGTCTCTGCGTTGACGTGTTTAAGATCGGCCAGTAGCAGGTCTAGGTACTCAAGACTGGGTTCGATATTGTGCCAAGGTACGTGCAGACAGGACTCTACCGCCGTATGGATCAGGTGTTCATGGCAACGTCTGAGTAATTCTGAGCAGGCTTCGGGTTGCATAAATGGTTCGCCGCCGGAGAGTGTTAATCCTCCGCCAGTGCGCTGATAAAAGGGGGCGTCGCGTAATACGATGGCCATCACTTCTTCTAGATCCAGCGTGGAACCGCACACAGATAACGCGCCAGTGGGACAGCACTCTTGTAAACGATCTAAATCGGCTTCACTGAGTGCTTCACGGTTGATCGCAATGCCGCTATCGCCATGCAGAATGGCATGTGGCGCACATTGCTCGCACAGCTGGCAGCCTTTGATACACAGACGTGCATCAAACAGCACCTGACGTTTACGTGAACGGCTTTCTGGGTTTTGGCACCAACGGCAACCCAAAGAACATCCTTTGAGAAATACCACGGTGCGGATACCTGGGCCGTCATGAGTGGAATAGCGTTGCAGGTTGAATAGCATGCGAACTCCGAAGCGTATTAATTGCGCAAATATTTCTAACGAAGATTAATGCACTTTCGAATGAAAGTGAGTTTGACATTGATCAACTAGAGATTGGTTTAATGCTTTATAGTGTTCACAATCAGACGTTGAGCACATTTTCGTGAGGGGAAGTAAATGGAACTGTATCTGGATACGGCAGACGTTATTGCGGTGAAAAGATTGGCGCGCGTTTTGCCATTACAGGGTGTCACCACTAACCCAAGCATCATTGCCAAAGAGGGCAAATCTCTGTGGGAAGTTCTGCCGGCGCTGCGAGATGCGCTGGGTGGGACGGGTAAACTATTTGCACAGGTCATTGCGAATGACTCAGAGCGCATGGTCACCGAAGCGGTGATGATGACCGAGCGGGTCTCTGGTGTTATTGTGAAAATACCCACCACGGCCGAAGGGTTAGCGGCAATCAAGAAGCTGAACACGATGAATATCGCGACGTTAGGCACAGCCGTATACGGTGCAGGTCAAGGCTTGCTGGCTGCGATGGCGGGAGCCGCTTATGTTGCACCTTATGTGAATCGCGTGGATGCACAGGGCGGTGACGGCATTGGTATGGTGCGCGAATTACATCAGTTGCTAAAAATGCATGCACCTGATTCCCGCGTGCTAGCGGCTAGCTTCAAAACGCCTCGTCAGGCTCTAGATTGCATGCTGGCGGGCTGCGAAGCCATTACGTTGCCTATTGATATCGCCGAGCAAATGCTGCTCAGTCCTGCGGTGCAGTCAGCGGTTGAGAAATTTGAGCAAGACTGGCAAGGAGCCTTTGGTACTAACGTACTGGGCTAATCAAATTTGAGGACGGTTTTAAAAGAAGTGATTCTTCCACCCTGTGAGTGAGACCTGACAGGGTGGTTTTCTTTCTATGCCAGAGAGAAATGTAAATGTTAGTACGCTTCTCTGATATCACCGATCACGGTTTGAGCAACAGGGAGAGCGATATTCAGATCGCCCACTGCGCTCATGGCTGGCAACGAAATATTGAGGTCACCAACATCAGGTGATTTGCCATCTTCTAGCGCTGAGGCCTCGACTGACTGTTGGTATTGTGGTTCAGACTTAGGCTGAGGTTTGCGGAAAAATCGTGGCATACCACTACCACCATAGACCGTCACCAGTAGGGCGGAAGTCGTCAACACACAGGATGCGCTAATCAAAATACCTGCAAGATCCATACTGTCCTCTGAACATGATTGATAACGATTTTTATTTTAACTCTCATGCCAGCTATCAATCCAGATCTAATTGAGTTTTATTCTTATTTGCTACGTAAGTGTTAAGTAGAGATTGAGTTTTTTACATAGAAATGCAGGCATGCAACATAATTAACGCCGCGAGATGAGGTGGTTTTTGTGATGAGTGATCTATTGTTTCGTATAATCGCGAGCATCAATGCTATATCAGCCATAGTCGATCTGGTATGATGAGCGCTATGTTATTAGTGGAATATCGTCGTTACGGAACGTCAAAAATATGGTTATTAAGGCGCAGAGTCCAGCAGGGTTTGCAGAAGAGTATATCATTGAAAGTATTTGGAATAACCGCTTTGCACCTGGATCAATCTTACCAGCAGAGCGCGAGCTATCTGAGCTTATTGGTGTCACTCGCACCACTCTGCGTGAAGTTCTACAGCGTTTAGCGCGAGATGGTTGGTTAACGATTCAGCATGGTAAACCAACAAAAGTGAATAATTTCTGGGAAACCTCAGGATTAAACATTTTGGAAACATTGGCTCGCCTTGATCACGACAGCGTTCCGCAGCTTATTGATAACCTGTTATCCGTACGCACAAACATCGCTTCTATTTTTATCCGCACTGCGGTTCGTCAGCATCCTGATAAAGTTCAAGAGATCTTGGCACAAGCCGAAACGGTAGAAGATCACGCTGAAGCCTTTACCGATTTGGATTATGGTATTTTCCGTGGTTTGGCATTTGCTTCGGGCAACCCGATCTATGGATTAATCCTCAATGGATTAAAAGGGCTATACACTCGCGTAGGGCGCTATTACTTCTCCAATCCTGACGCGCGTAAGCTTGCACTTTCGTTTTATGCCAAGCTGAGCCAGCTGTGCCATGAGCAGAATTACGAGAAAGTTATGGAATATGTGCGTAACTATGGTAAAGACAGCGGTGCCATTTGGCATAGCATGCAGGGTTCCATCCCAAGCGATTTGGCTGAAGGTCGTCGCTAGTCGTTGATTGCTTCGTCGTTGATCACGTCGCAAATAAGATAGAAAAAGGGCGCATCTAGCGCCCTTTTTGCATTCGGCTAAAGAGCCAAAATATTAAAGCGGGTTGGGGCGAGAAGGGCAACGCTCCAACAGCTCAACGTTCCCCTCTTCGTTTACCTGCTCTAAATAAACATCAAAACCCCATAGGCGATGCAAATGTTTAAGCACTTCGCGCCGACCTTTATCCAGCGGTGCCCGATTATGCGGCACGTAGCGCAGGGTTAAGGAGCGATCACCGCGCAATGCAACGTTCCACACCTGAATATTTGGCTCATGATTACTGAGATTGTACTGGGCTGAAAGCTGTTCACGTATCCGACGATAACCTTCTTCGTTGTGGATTGCGTCAATTTCCAGATAGTTGTTTCTATCATCATCCAATACCGTAAATAGCCTAAAATCACGCATTAGTTTCGGTGATAAAAATTGGCTGATAAAACTCTCATCTTTAAAGTCACGCATGGCAAAGTGCAGCGTTTCTAGCCAATCAGAGCCGGCAATGGCGGGGAACCAGTGGCGATCCTCTTCTGTCGGATTTTGACAGATTCGTTTGATATCTTGGAACATGGCGAAACCGAGCGCATACGGGTTAATACCGCTGTAATACGGGCTGTTGTAGGCAGGCTGGTACACAACGTTGGTGTGGCTGTGCAGAAACTCCAACATGAAGCGATCGCTAACCAAATTTTCATCATAGAGATGATTCAGTATGGTGTAGTGCCAGAAGGTAGCCCAACCTTCGTTCATCACCTGAGTCTGCTTCTGCGGGTAAAAATATTGGCTTACTTTACGCACGATGCGCACAATCTCGCGCTGCCATGGCTCCAGCAACGGTGCGTTCTTTTCTAGAAAATAGAGAATATTTTCCTGTGGTTCACTGGGAAAGCGTACGGCTTCAACCGCCTGTTCTTCGCGTTCTCGACGAGGCAGTGTTTTCCACAAATCGTTGACCTGACTTTGTAGATACGCCTCGCGTGACTTCTGACGCGCAATCTCTTCTTCCATTGATATTTTCTGCGGTCGTTTGTAACGATCGACGCCGTAATTCATTAATGCATGACAGGAGTCCAGCAAACGCTCGACCTCATCCACGCCATAGCGCTCCTCACATTCGCTGATGTAGTGACGGGCAAACAGCAGATAATCGACGATGGAACTGGCATCTGTCCAACTGCGAAACAAATAATTGTTCTTAAAAAATGAGTTATGCCCGTAGCACGCGTGCGCCATCACCAGCGCTTGCATAGTGATGGTGTTTTCTTCCATCAAATAGGCAATACAGGGATTGGAGTTGATGACAATCTCATAAGCCAACCCCTGCTGACCGTGCTTATACAGTTGCTCGGTTTCGATAAATTTTTTCCCAAACGACCAATGGGTGTAGTTGATGGGCATACCGACGCTAGAGTAGGCATCCATCATTTGTTCAGCGGTAATGACCTCAATCTGATGCGGATAGGTATCTAGTCGATAATGCTTCGCGACGCGATCGATTTGATCTAAATATTCCTGTAGCAACGGGAACGTCCAATCTGGGCCATCACTTAGTGTGGCGGCTTCCCGTGCCTGCTTGCGAGTTGAAATAGTCATTAGCGCATCTCCCGACGAAAACATGATTGTCAGTGGATTCTTTGTCAGCGGATCTATCAGATATGTAGACCCTGTAACAAGCGTAGCTCAAGGAAGAAAAAGCGAGATGTTTTGTCGTTGTACCAGTGACTTAAAGTTGCTGCGTTAGGGCGGCTGGTACGCTGAGGGGGAAAATCCAGCGCCGATAAAAATGCAATTTGTCGGAGTTTTATTTCGCAATTTAGGTGAATTGTTGGTTTTTAGTTTTGTGTTTTAAATGGTTTTTAGTGAGGTAGGTGATGGTTGAGCTAGGGAAAAGTCCAGAGGTGAATTCCATAAGTGTGAGAGTGAAAATCACCGTTATATTCCAAGTATCAACTTAATAATAGAGAGAGTGAGAGGTTTGTTGCTAATGAATCAGAACTAGCTGCGGCGATAAAAATTTACGCAACATAAAGTAAAAGCCAGATAAAAGCAAAGCCATCACGAATGTCATATGCTTAAACTAAATGTTGCAAATATGTAATTACCTACATTCTGTAATTCTTTATTTTTCAATGAATTAAATTTGTTTTGGCACGGAAGGCAAAACACTGTCGATATATCGCAACATTGGAATAATCGTGATTTCATTCACATTTACAGTAAGAGTTGTTGGTCAGATTTTTATATTTGGTTATTTTTGTGTAACCAGAATATTGTGCTTTTAACCATCGGGATGTGGAGTTGTCTATGCGTATTATCGTGCTGGGGAGTGGGGTAGTCGGCGTTGCGAGTGCTTGGTATCTGGCGCGGGCTGGTCATGAGGTCATGGTGCTGGATCGACAAGATGGTCCTGCTCTCGAAACCAGTGCAGCAAACGCAGGACAAATATCTCCCGGTTATGCTGCTCCTTGGGCTGCGCCTGGGGTGCCGTTGAAAGCCATCAAATGGATGTTTCAACGGCATGCGCCTTTGGCTATTCGGTTGGATGGCACTACCGATCAGCTACGTTGGATGTGGCAAATGCTGCGTAACTGCGATAGTTCGCACTATGCGCTCAATAAATCTCGCATGGTTCGCCTGTCAGAATACAGCCGCGACTGCCTGAAAGCACTACGTGCAGAAACCAATATCCATTACGAAGGTCGCCAGAAAGGGACTCTACAACTGTTTCGTACCGCTCAACAGTTTGAAAATGCCGCTCGTGATATTGACGTGCTGAAAGACGCTGGCGTTCCTTATCGATTAATGGAAGCCACAGAGCTTGGCTCGGTGGAGCCTGCTTTAGCGCAGGTACAGCATAAGTTGACTGGTGGCCTGCAGTTGCCTAATGACGAAACCGGTGACTGTCAGCTGTTTACTCAACAGTTAGCGACAATGGCGCAGCGTGAAGGTGTCGAGTTCCGTTTTAACACGCAGGTCGATCGCCTGTTGAAACAGGGAAATCAGATTGCGGGTGTGCAATGCGGGAACGACGTTATCACTGGTGATGCCTATGTCGTGGCTTTTGGCTCTTACTCAACGGCGCTGTTACACGACATGCTCGCGATACCGGTTTATCCGCTTAAAGGTTATTCGTTGACTATTCCGATTACGCGTCCGGACGGCGCGCCAGTGTCTACCGTTTTGGATGAAACGTACAAGATTGCTATTACGCGTTTCGACCAACGGATCCGCGTCGGCGGAATGGCTGAGATTGTGGGCTTCAATACACATTTATTGGACGCGAGACGTAAAACGCTGGAAATGGTTGTGCGCGATCTCTATCCAAACGGCGGTAATATTGAACAGGCCAAATTCTGGACTGGCCTACGACCTATGACGCCAGACGGCACGCCAATGGTCGGTAAAACGCCGATCAAGAACCTTTATTTAAACACTGGGCACGGTACATTAGGTTGGACTATGGCTTGTGGTTCCGGTCAATTGTTGGCGGATATTATTTCAGGCGTCACGCCAGCGATTCCATCTGAAGATCTTTCTGTCGCACGCTATGACAAATCTTTTCGCCAACAGAGCGGACGTAGCCTAAGCGATATTCATACCGCACACTAACAATTAAAAACGCCGCAGGAGCGGTTAATGCTAGCCCCGTGTATCTCGATCTCTTAAACGATCAGTATTACGCGGGAGGATCGTTACTCCTTCTATACGGCTGCGATTCACCTGCATCTTCGTATTATTTTTATAGGAGAGGGCTATGCCTCGTCCCATTCGTGCGACCATCGATTTGTCGGCCTTGACTCACAATCTCGATCAGATTCGCCAGCAGACGCCAGAGGCTAAAATCTGGTCAGTCGTCAAAGCAAACGCCTACGGGCATGGGCTAAGTCGTATTTGGCGAGCGTTGGCAAAAACCGATGGCTTTGCGTTACTCGACATTGAAGAAGCGATTTTGCTGCGTGAACAGGGATGGCAGGGGCCAATCCTGTTGCTAGAGGGGTTCTTTCAACCGCAGGATCTACAACTCATTGATAGATACCGTCTCACCACGACAATCCATAATGAATCACAGTTACAAATGTTGGGGCGAGCTCGTTTAAGTGCGCCGGTTGATATCTATCTAAAAGTGAACACCGGTATGCACCGTTTAGGCTTTATGCCTGAGCAATTGATGGCGATTTATCATTCCGCGCGAGCACTGCCAAACGTGGATCACATTACGTTGATGACCCATTTTGCTAATGCCGACAACCATCTGGGCGTGGAGTCACCGCTGGCTGCGTTTAATGCGGCCGCCGTCGATATTTCAGCACCACGCTGTTTGGCAAATTCGGCAGCTACGCTGTGGCATCAACCAACGCACGCCGATTGGGTCAGACCTGGAATTGTTCTCTATGGGGCATCGCCAACCGGTCGCTGGCATGATATTGCAGAAAGTCACTTACGTCCGGTCATGAGCTTGCGCAGCGAAATTATTGCTATCCAAAACATACAATCAGGCGACAGCGTTGGGTATGGTAGCCGCTATCAAGCGGTACAACCTCAGCGAATAGGTATCGTGGCCTGCGGCTATGCGGATGGTTATCCGCGCCATGCACCATCGGGAACACCTGTATGGGTTAGCGGGCAGCGCACTCAGTTATTAGGTACGGTTTCAATGGATATGCTCGCCATTGATTTAACTGCGTTGCCAGAAGTGCAAGTCGGTGAATCTGTCGAGCTGTGGGGGCCAAACCTGCCGGTAGATGATGTTGCGCAGTCCGCAGGGACTATTGGTTATGAATTACTCTGTGCAGTGGCCCCGAGAGTGCCTGTAACGGTGTTATAACGGAAAAGTATCTTGCTTGGCTCAATAAAAAAGAGCGGAACATCTCATGGTGCTCCGCTCTTTTTTTAGGGCGATTAGGCTTGATGAACCGATTTAACGCGCCCCTTTAGTTTGCTGCTCAGTAAGCGTGCGGAGAGCGCGAGCACCGCCCCCAACAGCATCACTAGCGCTAAAGCGGGTTTGGCTGCCATCGGCAGTGCGATGGCGACGAGCGCGATGCAGGAGCCTATCGCCATCTGCACAAATCCAACCAAGGCTGACGCAATCCCTGCTTCGTCAGAATAAGGCTCTAGTGCATAGCTAGTGGCAGGTCCCATGATAAAGGCCAAACCGGCACAGGCGCTGGCTACGGGCAGCATATAGCTCAGCCAGTGCTGGCTGGCGTCTACTGGCAGCAAGTGCATGCCCACAAAAAGGCCGATGCAGCCCAATGCCATTAGCAGAGTCCCCAGCATCAGGCAAAACGGGCGGCCTGCACGCTGAATCACTTTATTGGCGATGAGGCTGACGAACAAAATCCAAAAGCCGTTACCACCAAAGATAAGCGAGAACACCAGCGGAGAAAGTTTGCCGTCAGTCATGAGTACGGTAGGCGCGAAGGAGACATAGGTAATCGCCATTCCCATCGCGCCAGCGTTAACCAGCGCAAAGCGTAAGAAGCGACTGTTGCTTAGAATACGAGCATATTGTTTTAACGGAAGACCTTTCACCGGTTTAGTGTCGGCAGGGCGAGTTTCTGGCAGCCAAATAGCGATAATGACGAAAACTACGACGGCATAAAACACCAGGAACCAGAACGGAGCGCGCCAGTTAAACAACTCGGCCAGAATGCCGCCGAGTAACGGCGCTAACGCTGGCACGATATTTAGCGTACCGTTGAGAAATCCAAATGCTTTCGCTGCTTCGTTACCGTTCAGACGATCGCGAACACCGCTGAAGCACACCACACCGGTGCAGCATACGGCGCATCCTTGAATGACGCGAGCGAGCACAAAAATATCCGAAGAGTTGGACAGCGCGGCGACGGTTGAGCCTAAGATATACAGGGCTATGCCGATCAGTGCGATAGGCCGCCGACCAAACTTATCAACCAGAGGCCCCGCGATAAGCTGTCCCAGTCCCATCACCAACAGGAACAGTGAAATCGTGGACTGAATGACTTCGTTTTTAACCTGAAAATCCGCGGCAATAGCGGGGATGGTCGGTAGGAAAAGATCTATCCCCAAAGGGCCAAATAAGACAAGACTGAGCAGGAGCAGAATATAGTTTCGCATAGGTTTATTTTATGGTTTTTGTGGTCAGTTAAGCAGGTAGAACTTATCAGCTATCAATGATGACTTTCTAGCGCCGACGGTATCACACGTAGGGAGCGGAAGATATCTGAGACATAGCGCGCTTGGTGGCAGGCATCGTCTAATGGCAAATGCGGAACCCCTTCGAAAGCGCGTGTTTTCTTTGGGTCAAAGCCCAGTGTTCTGGCTAACGTCACTAAAGTGCGAACGTCTTGAGTTCGCCAAAAATCCCATGGACAGACCATTTCCAACTGTTGATAGGCGTGCTCGAGTATGCTGCAGTCAAATTCTTTACCGTTGCCCCAAACATGAATTTTATCGCTACTGTTGATGTGAATAAATCGGCTAAATTGCGTCAGCGTTTTCTTTAAGGTTTCTGTGCCTGAAAAGGCTTCTTTACGCGCGGCGTCAGACTGCTGCGCCCACCATGCGACGGTATCGGCGCTGATCGTACGGTTAGGCTGTGGTTTTTGTGGGCTAATTTGAGCAGCAAATGTTTCGCCCAGCTCCCCTGTCAACGGCTCGAAAAATACGGCAGCAATGGAGAGGATCACCGCGCTCGGGGTGGTATCCAGCGTTTCAATATCCAGCATGAGGTGGTGCATAGCGATCCTAACGTTGATAAGAAAAAAAATGCCCGATAAACGGGCATTATCTGAGCAAAGACGAATTATACGTTGGCGCGGAAAATAGTCTCTTCACCCCAAAATAACTCATCTTTATCTGTTTTAGAGAACGCTAGAGGCAATACTTCATCGCTGCCTTCGTCCCAAATTTTTTGTGCTAGAACTTCGTCGTTCTTCGCTAATTCGAAAATGGCGTGTGCAATTTCGATAGAGGTTTCACGTAGACGCGCCCATTCGGCAATATGGTGTGGATCTGACATAACGGTCTCCTTAGATGCGATCGAAGTAACCTGATCTAGTATGAACCTGTTTTCGCTGGTGGGTTAGTTTTGTCAGGCTAAGTGCTATAAATTTAACCACTTACCTCAGAGAGCATCGACAAAATCCCCGAGCCGCTTGTGTTTTACCTTATCGCAGGTATTAGCATCTCGCCACTGATATATACATCGATGCCGCTTATTGCTTGAACTATAATCGTCATCTTTCAGGCTTCCGATGCGTTGGCTACTTTTGCGGCCCTAATCACTGACTGATGTAAGCTCATTGGGGCTCACTTGCCGCCTGAAATTGAGTATATAGAGAGACATTTCGATGACAGCTTTATGGCTAAAATATTTATTGCTGATGGTATGTGTTGCGTCGCTCAGCGGTTGCGGGAGCATCATTAGCCGAACGGTAGGGAAGGGGCACGGATACCAATATTATCCGGGAGTGCAGTGGGATTTACGCGACAGCCCATGGCGCTATGTAACTGCGCTGGACGTGCCGTTCTCGCTGATTGCCGATACGTTTATGTTGCCATTTGATGCTAAGCATGGCCCATACGACTGAGTTCGCTCTGGATTATTTGCTTTCGACTAATCGCTTACGACGCAGCAGGTTTTCATCTCCGATCAAGCGATCGATAGCGCTCAATAATAACGTCTTGCGCTCTATGCTGGTCTCCTGATCGGCGGAATGAGCAAGTGAGTTGATTAATTTCCCATAAACGATATCGCCTTCGGCACCGACTAAATCGCTAACGGCTTCACCAATAATTTTCGAAACTTCACTGCGAAACAGACTCTGAGCCACATCATCAATCAGCAAGGTATTCATCGGTAAATTCCTTAAGAGTGTTGAAGCACATGGTGTTTAAACGTGTTTTTTAAAATATCGCGTTTACGTTTAAAATAAGTTTAAAACGTTGCGCTTCGAGGTATGCGTTTTAGTTGACCAAGATAACAGTCGAGCTAGGAAACTAAACCTCAGAAGTATAGCCTCGTTTGTCGCAGGTCTACCTCAAATCAGTCTTTTGATAATTTAAAAAATGTTAGCAAACATTTTTATATTTCTGTTGTGCTGCCAAGAAGTCGCGCGGCGAATTAATCGCCAAGTCAATAACGTTTCAAAGACCTTTTATTAGGTACTTAATTAACCAAAGTTTTTCTGGGAAATAACCATATATTCATTAAGCCTAAATCAATGTCATCAGAAGTATTATTTCTGCAATAAAATTTTCATCTCCATCCGGTAAAACATCTTCGCCTTCAGAGGTAGTGAGATGAAAGGCATACCAAATTTAATGCAGATAACCATTCGATGGATGAAAAAATGAAAAAAAGCGCGCTGGCAATGATGATGACCTTGGCCGTTGCTTCTTTGGCAACACCTGTTTTGCATGCAGCAGAAGTTTACAATAAAGATGGCAATAAGCTGGATATGTATGGTCGCGTAAAGGCTGAACACTACCTTTCAGATAATCAGTCGGTGGATGGCGACCAGTCCTATGTACGCTTTGGCTTCAAAGGTGTTACCCAAATTAACGATACCTTGCAGGGTTTTGGTCAGTGGGAGTATCAGATTGCCGCTAACCGCGCTGAAAGTGATGGCGCCACGGGAACCAAAACGCGTTTAGGTTTTGCTGGTCTGCGATTCAGTGAATTTGGCTCGTTTGACTATGGCCGTAATTATGGTGCGTTGTATGACGTGGAAGCGTGGACGGATATGCTTCCTGAGTTTGGTGGCGATAGCTATACCAAAGCCGATAATTTCATGACAGGGCGTAGTACGGGGGTTGCAACTTACCGTAACCGTGATTTCTTCGGGCTGGTTGACGGTCTGAATTTTGCTCTGCAATATCAGGGCAAAAATGAAAACGATCGCGATATTACTAAGCAAAATGGCGATGGTTATTCGTTATCAACGACTTATGAAATTGTCGATGGCATTTCTATCGGTGCAGCCTATGCGTCTTCCGATCGTACTCAAGATCAGCAGAATTTAGCTTTTGGTCATGGGGATAAAGCGGATGCGTGGACGGGGGGCTTAAAATATGATGCTAATAACGTTTACCTGGCCGCAATGTATGCAGAAACGCGAAATATGACGCCTATTTCCGGGACTGCAGAGATCAATGGGGTGAATACCAACGTGAAAGGTCTTGCAAATAAAACACAAAACGTCGAGGTTATTGCTCAATACCAGTTTGATTTTGGCCTGCGTCCATCGCTGGGATATATCCAGTCAAAAGGTAAGGATATTGAAGGGATCGGCGATGCGGATCTGGTGAAATATATTGATGTAGCGGCAACCTATTACTTCAACAAAAATATGTCAGCCTTTGTTGATTACAAAATTAATCAGCTCAATGATAATAATCCGCTGAATTTGAAGACCGATGACGTAGTGGCATTAGGGCTGGTTTATCAGTTCTAATTCATTATCGCACAGCGATAGAACCCCGCCATCTTTTAAAAGAATGGCGGGGTGACTATTTAATGGGCCAGTGAACTGATTTCGATCACCGATGGGGCTGAGTAGTATGCTTCTTCCTGAGTCGCATCGGCCTGTTTGACAAATTTCCAGCGTATATTATGGAATGGCGCCACGCTGCTGCGATGCGCCACGCTGATCAGGGTGGTATCTGGCAGTCTTTGATTGAGTAACTGATAAACGCGCTGCTCGGTTTCTTCGTCCAGAGCGCTGGTGGCTTCGTCAAGATAAAGTACATCAGGTTTTATTACCAAGGCACGGGCAAACGACAGGCGCTGCTGCTCGCCGGGAGACAGTTGGTGAGTCCAGTTAGCTCGAATATCCAGTGCTTGATGCAGATGGTGTAAACGACACGCCTTCAATACCTGTTGCAACTCTTCATCACTAACGCCTTGTGATCCGCGTGGATAGCACAGCGCGTCACGCAGTGTGCCAATAGGTAAATAGCTACGCTGTGGCAGGAACAATACGTTTTTCTTGTCGCTGTCCGGCTGCGAAATTTCACCTTGCCCATAAGGCCAAACTCCGGCGATCGCGCGTAACAGCGTTGATTTACCACAGCCTGAAGGGCCAGTGATAAGGATTTTATCACCACGGCGTGCGTGTAAATTAACATGGCTGAAGAGTTCACGCCCCTGATGCAGGCACAGCGAAAGATCGCGCGCAATCAGCGAATCATCGCTATCGGTGGTGATCGTGCGGGAAATATTATTGGGCTGCTGCTCAATTGCAGAGATAGCCGCATTGAAGCCCGCTAAACGGTTGACACAGGCTTTCCATGATGCCAAATCGGTAAACGCACCAATGAACCACGACAGCGCTCCCTGAACCTGTCCAAATGCGGAGGCCACCTGCATCAATGTGCCAAGCTGAATAGCGTTTGAGAAATAGCGTGGTGATGCGACCAAAATGGGGAAAATATTGGCGAACTGATCGTAAAACGTTGAAGCGACGTTCAAACGTTTGGTTAGGCGCATGATCGACCACCAGTTGCTACGGATATTTTCAAATTGACCGCTGAGCTGGTTTTTTTCCTGTTGTTCGCCATGATAAAGCGCAATCGGGTCGGCGTTATCACGGATACGGATCAGGCCGAAACGGAAGTTCGCTTCAAAGCGCTCTTGGTCGAAGCTTAGCCCAACCAGTGGACGTCCAATCCACCAAATCAATACCGAGCCCATGCCCGCATACAACAGCGCAAACCACACCATATAGCCGGGAATAACGAACTCATGGTCACTGAGCATAAATGAAATTGAACCGCTAACGCTCCACAGAATCGCGACAAAGGAAAACAGCGTCACCAGACTGGAGAGTAACCCAAGGCTTAATGATAGGGTGCCGTTGGTCAGCGCGTTTAAATCCTGAGATATACGCTGATCGGGGTTATCAATGGTCTGCTGAATTTCCGTGTGGTAATAGGCTTGATGGGATAGCCATTTACTCATGTATTTCTCAGTCATCCAGCGACGCCAGAGCATTTGTAGCCCCTGTGTCAGATAGATCCGATAGATGGCAATGATGATGAAGATCACCGCCAGATAGCTAAATCGGATTAACTGCGCCTTAAACACGGCGTAGTTGCGATTTTGCAACGCATCGTAAAAAACGCGGTTCCATTCGTTGAACAAAACGTTGATATAAACGCCTGCCAGCGTGAGAGCGATAATCGCAATGAGTCGAGTCCAGGCGCTGACTTTTTCTTCAGAAACCCAATAGGGCTTAATGAGCTGCCACACTTCTGACCAGTGTGTTGTTCGGTGAAGAGGTTGCTGCATAAGACGATATTCCTGATGCAAAAGTGACAAAAAAACTGTTCTCTAGATTGTGACAGACAGCACAATCCCACAAATGTTCAGTTGTAAATGAAGGTGTCAGGGGAGACAGAACAGAAAACCGCCAACGACATGACCTGCTGCGTTGGCGGTTTGGGGGATTCAGTTCTTATTGACTTGAGCCTGAAACAGTTCTCTGAATACCGGGTAGATATCGTCAGGTTCTCGGATATGCTGCATCGCAAAGTTCTCAAAACGTTGTTGGAGACCTTCGTATTCACGCCATAGCGTTTGGTGCGCTCGGCGGGTGATTTCGATGTAGCTGTAATACCGCACCTGCGGTAGCAATTTATTTGCCAGTAGCTCAGAGCAGAGCGGTGAGTCATCGGCCCAGTTATCGCCGTCGGATGCTTGCGCCGCGTAAACGTTCCACTCGGCCGAGTTGTAACGCTCGCGTACAATTTCATCCATCAGTTTCAGCGCGCTTGAGACAATTGTGCCACCGGTTTCCTGCGAGTAGAAAAACTCCTGTTCGTCTACTTCTTTGGCTTGAGTGTGGTGGCGGATATACACGACATCCACGTTTTTATAGGTTCGGCTCAAGAATAAATAGAGCAGGATGTAAAAACGCTTCGCCATATCTTTCGTGGCTTGATCCATAGAACCGGAGACGTCCATCAGGCAAAACATCACCGCCTGACTGGAGGGTTCAGGTCGACGCTCGTAGTTTTTGTAGCGTAAGTCGAATGTATCGATAAACGGAACCCGGTCGATACGTTGACGCAGATCCGCAATCTCTTTACGAATACGCTCTTCTTCCAGCAGTTGTGCCGGTTCGCTATGACGTAACTGCTCCAGCACGTTCTCCAATTCATGCAATTCGCGCCGTTTTCCTGCCGTCATTGCCGTACGACGTGCTAAGGAGTTTTGTAATGAACGTACCACGCTGATATTGGCAGGTACGCCATTTGAGGTAAAACCTGAACGATGGGTTTTATACTCAGTCAGCTGTTTGTATTGATTCTTCCGTAAATTAGGCAGCGCTAAATCTTCGAACAGAAGATCCAGATATTCGTCTTTGGAAATCTGAAAAACGAATTCGTCTTCACCTTCGCCGTCTTTACTTGCTTCACCTTGACCACTTCCGCCACTGCCGCCTCCGCCTTGTGGGCGTTCAATGCGATCGTTTTGTACAAAATGGTCATTGCCTGGATGGACGCGATGACGCTCGCCACCACGTCCTTGATGAAACATCGGTTCGCTGATGTCCTCATTGGGAATGGAAACGGATTCTCCGCTCTCAACGTCGGTCACTGAGCGTTTATTTATGGCATCAGCAATCGAATGCTTTATTTGCGACTTATAGCGGCGTAAAAAGCGCTGGCGGTTGACCATGCTTTTATTCTTACCGTTCAATCGCCGATCAATGAAATAGGCCATATTTCCCCCAAACGACGTTACCGTCTGAAATACGCCGTAATTTCCCGTCTGCCAACTCGGGTGAGCCGTGTCGGCCAATGGCCGACACGGTCTTGGTTACGCGTATTATGATGATTTTCTAACTCGCAGATACCACTCGCACAGCAGACGAACCTGCTTGCGGGTATAGCCTTTCTCCATCATACGGTCGACAAAATCGTCGTGTTTCTTCTGCTCATCGGTAGAAGTTTTGGCATTGAACGAGATAACGGGTAACAGCTCCTCGGTATTGGAGAACATTTTCTTCTCGATAACGGTGCGCAGTTTTTCGTAACTCGTCCAGTTTGGGTTATGCCCATTATGGCTAGCACGGGCACGCAGCACGAAGTTAACGATTTCATTGCGGAAATCTTTCGGATTGCTAATACCCGCGGGTTTTTCAATTTTCTCCAGCTCAGCGTTCAGTGACTCACGGTCAAACAGTTGGCCGGTTTCGGGGTCGCGATACTCTTGATCTTGAATCCAGAAATCGGCGTAGGTGACATAGCGGTCAAAGATATTTTGACCGTATTCAGAATAAGATTCCAAATACGCGGTCTGGATCTCTTTGCCGATGAACTCGACGTATTTCGGGATCAGATAACCCTTAAGGTGCTCAAGGTATTTCTCTGCGACATCCTGTGGGAACTGTTCACGCTCAACCTGCTGTTCAAGAACATAGAACAGATGAACCGGGTTGGCGGCCACTTCGGCATGATCGAAGTTGAATACGCGTGACAGGATCTTAAAGGCGAAACGCGTCGAAAGACCGTTCATCCCTTCGTCCACGCCCGCATAGTCACGGTACTCCTGATATGACTTGGCTTTGGGGTCGGTATCTTTCAGGCTTTCGCCGTCATACACCCGCATTTTTGAATAGATGCTGGAGTTCTCGGGTTCTTTCAAACGAGACAAGATTGAGAAACGAGCCAGCGTTTCCAGCGTACCGGGGGCGCACGGCGCATGATCCAACTCACTGTTGTTAAGCAGTTTGTCGTAGATTTTCATCTCTTCGGAGACGCGCAGGCAGTAAGGCACTTTGACGATGTAAACACGGTCAAGGAATGCCTCGTTGTTTTTGTTGTTACGGAACGTCACCCATTCTGATTCGTTAGAGTGCGCCAAAATAATGCCGTTAAACGGCAGGGCGGAAATGCCTTCGGTGCCGTTGTAGTTGCCTTCCTGAGTAGCGGTCAGCAACGGATGCAGCACTTTGATTGGCGCTTTAAACATTTCCACGAATTCCATCATCCCTTGGTTTGCACGGCATAGCGCACCGGAATAACCATAGGCATCAGGATCGTTCTGGGCATGATTTTCGAGTTTACGAATATCAACTTTACCCACCAGTGCAGAGATATCTTGGTTGTTCTCATCGCCGGGTTCGGTTTTCGCAATGGCAATCTGTTCCAAAATAGACGGCCAGACTTTAACCACTTTAAATTTGGTAATATCGCCACCAAAGTCATGCAGGCGTTTTGCTGCCCACGGCGACATGATGGTGCCGAGATAGCGTGGAGGAATGCCATACTCTTTATTCAGAATATTGGCGTCCTCTTGAGGATTGAACAGGCATAGCGGATGATCGTTAACCGGACTCCGTTCGCCGTTGGCGCTCAGAACATAAATTGGAACTCGCTGCATCAACGCTTTGAGACGTTCAGCCAGAGATGATTTACCACCGCCGACCGGCCCCAGTAGATACAAGATTTGTTTTTTCTCTTCCAGACCTTGTGCGGCATGCTTTAGATACGCCACGATTTGTTCAATGGCTTCTTCCATGCCATAGAATTCTTCAAAAGCAGGGTAGCGGGCTATGACCCGGTTTGAGAACAAACGCGACATGCGGGACTCAAGCGCGGTGTCTATCATGGCAGGCTCGCCGATAGCCATCAGCAGACGCTCAGCGGCGTTAGCATAGGCGCTGCGATCCTGGCGGCAGATGGTAAGGAAATCCTGCAGAGTGAACTCTTCGTCCTTGGCAGCTTCGTAACGCTGGCGATAGTGGTCAAATATGTTCATAGCGATGCCCGTCCTGATAAAATGGTTGGGAACAAAAAAGTAACAGTCTTCATTTTGGGGGTTAAAATTTTGAAACTGTTACCATATTGTTATGATCGGCTTTCCTCAGTTGGTCAAGTTACGGACAGACAAGATTTGCATATGTGTTTTCGGCGCTTTGAAAAGTATTCAGATATAAATGCTGGATAAACTTGAGTAAAAAGCGATAAATCCAGCATTTAAGATGAAAAAAATACAAGACTGCCAATATTTTCGCCGAATCCGCTACGACAAATATTTATTTATGCTATTGACGTTATAAGAAATATACAAAATGGCGGCGATAATGAGCCGTTTTTCGGTATAGCCTGTTTGATAGGGTTAATGATTCCGAATGTTCAAACAATTTTGTAAAAAATCGACTTAAAACAAGTTTTTGGTCTACAATCAGCGCGTTGTTTATAGACTATTTAGTTAGGGACAAGAAAAAACGTGAAAACATTAAAATTAACTACGCTAGGGCTATTAGTACTGGCAGCGACAAGTGCTGCACAGGCTGGAACCTGGTCATTGGGCGCATCAGCTTTAGTGAGTCCAGATCCTTATCGCGGCAATAACGATCGCGTATATCCTGTTCCAATTATTAACTATGAAGGCGATGATTTTTATTTCCGCAGTCTGACCGCAGGTTACTACCTGTGGAAGGATGAGCAGAATCAGCTGAGCGTAATGGCTTTCTATAACCCGCTGCATTTCAAAGCAAGCGACAGCGACGATCGTCACATGAAACAGCTGAGCAACCGTCACTCAACCGTGATGGCTGGTGTTTCTTATACGCATAAAGAAGACTGGGGCTCTATCCGTACCTCATTTGCTGGTGACATTCTGGATAACAGCAACGGCTTAATTGCTGATGCTGCGTATCTATTCCCGATCACCGCAGGTGCATGGTCGTTCACGCCGGGCGCGGGTGTAACATGGAATAGCGCTAACCAGAACGATTACTACTTCGGCGTTAGCGGCAGCGAGTCTAACCGTAGCGGCTACAAGCGTTATACGGCTGACGATAGCTGGAACCCATACGTTGAATTAACCGCTCGTTATCAGATTAACAGCAGCTGGAACGCGTTCTTTACTGGCCGCTATATCCGTCTGAGCGATGAAGTTAAAGACAGCCCAATGATTGATAAGAGCTACAGCGGTCTGCTGTGGACGGGTGTGACATACACCTTCTAATCAGGCGATTGGATACGAAACGACTCGTAAATAACAAGGGACGCATTGAGCGTCCCTTTTTTGTCAGCGAGTCACGTCGGATTAACGAAGCGCGTGAGTACGCAGCGTGACAGAGAGGCGAGTCGGGTTATCGACGGAAGCTTTGAGCGGGCTAGTGACATGCGCAGTTTCGACACAGACCATGGTTTTGTAACCGTCGTTTGGCATGTCGGCCATGCTTACGGAGAGTTCAGACCATGGATTCCACGCGACAACATCGGTGTTGTTGTGGTGGTGTACTTCAATCACGCGCTGCAGCGCTTTATCGGTAATGACGCTAAAAGGTTCTGGTGCAGTATAAATGCGGTCAGTACGAGTAGCAAAAGTGAGGTTGCCTTGCTGTTCTCCCGTACCTGAGTTGACTTTATCGATATACGGAGTGCCTAAGCCACTCACGTCAACACGCGTAATATCACCGATATTGAAGTAGGTGTGCAGCGCTGCGGCATAATCATACTCGCCGTGAGACTCCAACTCCATCTCACATTCTGCGCCTAGCTTGTAGCGGGCAATCAGGCAAAAATCATGCGGCCAATATTTTTTACTTTCAGGGCTTTGCTCAAGCGTGAAGGTTAAGATTACGCCATTCTCATCTTCGTCATGTGCAGTTAATGTCCACGGCAGATTACGAGCGAAACCGTGCGCAGGTTGTCCTGCAGGGCCAAACCACGGCCAACAGATTGGAATACCGCCGCGAATGGCTACACCATTTTTGAATGCAGATTCACTGCTCAGCCATAAAACAGGTTTCTCGCCGGACGGTTGCCACGTCAGTAAATGTGCGCCTTGCAAGGTAACCGCAGCACGTACTTTCGGATGATTAACCACGACAACGGGCAGTTCGTCGATCTGGCGTTGGGAAATATAGGGAGTGATTTGTTCTTGAACGGGCAGGGAGAAGATCTTTTCAGACAGATTTTGCTGTGACATTAGATTGGCCTTCATATGCTAGGTGCAAAAACCAAAAAAAAGGGCGACACGAATGTCGCCCTCTCATCAGCTTATCACTAAATTATTTAGAGATGTGAGCGATCAGATCCAGAACTTTGTTTGAGTAGCCAGTTTCGTTATCGTACCAAGAAACCAGTTTCACAAAGTTGTCGTTCAGCGCGATACCCGCTTTAGCATCGAATACTGAAGTGCAAACTTCGCCGTTGAAGTCAGTAGAAACTACGTCATCTTCGGTGTAACCCAGAATGCCTTTCAGTTCGTTTTCTGAAGCGGCTTTCATTGCTGCACAGATGTCTTTGTAAGACGCTGGTTTTTCCAGACGTGCAGTCAGGTCAACAACGGAAACGTTAGGGGTAGGAACGCGGAACGCCATACCAGTCAGTTTACCGTTCAGCTCAGGGATAACTTTACCTACTGCTTTAGCAGCACCGGTAGAAGAAGGGATGATGTTCTGGGATGCGCCGCGGCCGCCGCGCCAGTCTTTGTGAGACGGGCCATCAACAGTTTTCTGAGTAGCGGTGGTAGCGTGAACAGTAGTCATCAGCGCTTCAACGATACCGAACTTGTCGTTCAGAACTTTAGCCAGTGGAGCCAGGCAGTTAGTGGTGCAAGATGCGTTAGAAACGATATCTTGGCCAGCGTAAGTTTTATCGTTTACACCCATAACGAACATAGGGGTGTTGTCTTTAGAAGGACCAGTCAGAACGACTTTCTTAGCACCCGCAGCGATGTGCTTACGTGCAGTTTCGTCAGTCAGGAACAGGCCGGTAGCTTCAGCAACAACGTCAACGTTGACTTCGTTCCACTTCAGGTTAGCCGGATCACGTTCTGCGGTAACACGGATAGTTTTGCCGTTAACGACCAAGTGGCCATCTTTAACTTCAACAGTGCCGTTGAAACGACCGTGAGTAGAGTCGTACTTCAGCATGTAAGCCATATACTCAGCGTCTAACAGGTCGTTGATTGCAACGATTTCGATGTCAGAACGTTCTTGAGCAGCACGGAAAACAATACGGCCGATACGGCCAAAACCGTTGATACCTACTTTGATAGTCATATATTCCACCAGCTATTGGTTAGTGAATATTCCCGTCCTAATTCACGTTGCATGTGTGTTGGCTGCTTGTGATTACCGAAGTCACTTACTGACGTAAGCGCCTAAAGATTCACTCAGTTGCCGCCTTCCTGCAACCCGAATTATTTAGGGTATAAAAGGTTGGTTGTAAAATTACAAAAACCTTATAAAGCGTCAAGCGGAATCGTGTCAATTCTTGCTGTAAATCAAAGCACAAACCTGACACGAACAGTAATTACACGCTCCCAATTAACACTCTTTTCGGATTATACATGGGGGCAGTCCTTTGAGTCTCAATCCATCTCGACTCTCATTTGTGATGCCTGTCACAAAAATGAGGCTGCCGCCGCTTCGCTAAACAGTTTAGACCAAAATCGGCTGAACCATTGTTAACTGTTTGTTATAATTAATCGCCAAAAAAAGTGAGCGGCAATAAATTAAAACACCTCTTTGAGAACGCACAAATGGCTAAAGACGATTTCTCTACTCAACACCCAAACGATTTAACTGAGATGCAACGCTACGTTACACAACAGCGGGGCACTGAGCCGCCATTCAGCGGCAAACTGCTACACAATAAACAGGACGGCATTTATCACTGCCTGTGCTGTAACAGTCCACTGTTTTACTCAAACAGCAAATATGATTCCGGCTGTGGCTGGCCTAGCTTTTACCAGCCTGTCAGCGCAGATGCTATCCGTTATCTTGAAGATAACTCACATGGCATGCAGCGTACCGAAATTCGCTGTGCTCATTGTGATGCGCATCTGGGGCATGTCTTCCCTGATGGTCCTCAGCCAACCGGTGAACGTTACTGTGTGAATTCTGCTTCACTCAGCTTCACCGATGAAGACTCTGGCGAAAAGACTCAGGGTTAACGAAACTCTTTTCTATGTGCTTATTATAGCGCAGAAGAAACGATTCAGCAAAGTGCATCTTAGTGAGGCTTAAAATGGAACTTGACGATTTGCTGGCCGCGATGACGCCGGAGATTTATCAGCGATTAATGACGGCGGTCGAACTGGGAAAATGGCCGGATGGCGTGAGCTTAACGCCCGAGCAGAAAGAAAACAGCCTGCAGATGGTGATGTTATGGCAGTCGCGACATAACACTGATGCTCAGCATATGAGTATCAATACTCAAGGTCAGATCGAGATGAAAAGTAAACAAGATTTTAAAAAAGGGTTTGAGCGCGACGCGATTATTCGTTTGAAACCAGAGGCGTAGCGTCGCAAGAGAAGAGGGCGAGTGCGTTGCGTGCCCGCCCTTATGATTTTTTACCCGAAGCGGTGTATCCGTTACACACAGAACGCAATTTCGTCTAGCCGAGACAATACCGCGCCATGCTCCCGCATTTCTTGCAGTGCCGCTGAGCTGTCATCAGGATGGATATTAACGCCACGACAACCGTCGATAATGACCACAACCTGATAACCTAGTCGTAGCGCATCCAACACTGAAAACTTCACGCAGTAGTCGGTCGCTAATCCCATAACATATAGCTTGTCGATCTGATGATGCTGAAGCCACTGATGTAGCTCGGTTGAGGCTTTTTGCCCGTTATCAAAGAATGCGCTGTAGCTATCGATTGATTTGTCGGTGCCTTTTTGCACAACATGATCGAAGGCATTGCTATCCAGCGAAGGATGGAATTGCGCCCCCACAGAACCTTGAACACAGTGATCGGGCCACCAAACCTGTGCTAGACCCGCGAGCTCGCCCACCTCACCAATATTTCCACCAGACTGACTGGCAAAACTGCCGTGATGAGCTGGGTGCCAATCCTGTGTTGCGATAATTGGTATACCATGATGTTGCGCGATATCGATCGCTTTTAACGCAATAGGCATGACCCTATCACCTTCAGAAACCGCCAACGCCCCGCGAGGGCAAAAATCATTTTGTAGATCGATAAGCAATAATGCTGCTGACATTGGCAATTCCTTTTTCATCGTCATGGACGAGGATGACTAATCGGTGACACTCAGTTCGCCGCGCAGATCCTGCTTCATTTGCTCTCGGATTTGCTCAGGGGTGAGATTCTGACATAGCAGATAGTGCAGCTTTGTGAGCGCTGCTTCAACCGTCATATCAAAACCGCTAATCACGCCGGCATGTGCTAGCGCATTTCCAGTGGCATAGCCTTCCATATTCACGCGGCCTGAAATGCATTGGGTCAGATTGACCACCACAATTCCACGGTCAGATGCTTCCTGTAATTCGGCAAGCAGATCGGCTTTTTGTGGCGCATTACCCACGCCATAGGAGCGTAGAATTAACGCTTTAACCGGCTGGCGTAAAAAATTACGCACAACGTCTGCTGAAATCCCCGGATAGATCGTCACCACCCCAATCGGCTGTGGCGTTATCTGGTGTACTTTTAACGGCTCGCTATGCAACTGATTCATCAATGGTGCGATACGGCGAATGTTAATTCCGGCCTCAAGCAGCATTGGGTAGTTGGGGGACGCGAAAGCGTCAAAGCCATCGGCATGGGCTTTAGTCGTGCGGTTGCCTCGGAACAGCTTGTTATTGAAAAACAGAGAAACTTCGTTGATCGGATAGTTTGCCGCGAGATACAGCGCGTTAAGCAGGTTGGTTTGCCCGTCGGAGCGCAGCTCGGCTAATGGAATCTGTGAACCGGTTACAATCACCGGTTTGGCTAAATTCTCCAGCATGAAAGACAGTGCCGAGGCGGTAAACGCCATCGTATCAGTACCATGCAGGATCACAAATCCATCGTAGTTATCGTAGTTGGCGGCAATATCGTCAGCAATATGCTGCCAGTCTTCCGGCGTCATATCGGAAGAGTCGATCAGCGGCTCGTAGGCATGGATGGTGAAATCAGGCATCTCAGGGCGATGAAACTCAGGCATCAAGGCTAATTGGCGCTGTAGATGTCCAGAAACAGGGATATAACCGTTTTCTGAACGCTGCATGCCAATGGTGCCGCCCGTGTAGGCTACGTAAATGGATTTCTTCTGCATGGCTTTGGATTCTGTTGGGTGAGCGTTTCGCGGTGGATTAGGCGTCATTACCTATTGCAGTGGATTATAGGGCTAACGCCAAATAAAAAAAGCCCACCAAGCCGATAAACCAGAATAATGGTTTAACAAATTCGGTGGGCTGTAGCTAGATACTCTTAAAAAGCGTGTTAATCGTTATTTCACATCACCGCAGCTCATGCAGAGCGCATAGCGATTTTGTGGGTCATTTAGCGTAGACATCCAGTCTGTTTTATCTTTCAGCAGCGCGGAGATACGCACTAGAGATTCAGGCAACATCGCACGAACCGCTGATGGCAATGCGGCTTGCACGGAGCCGGTAAATTGGCCTAATAGCATTTGGCCAAAGCTCGGATCTTCAACGAACCAGTTCAACTGATAGGTTTTCAGCTTGGCTAATTCAGCCGCTTTACTGACTGCGTCGTCAAAGTCACCCAATTGATCGACCAAACCGTTTTTCTTGGCGTCAGAACCTAACCACACGCGGCCCTGTGCAATTGCATCAACTTGCTCTGGGGTTTTGTTACGTGCTTTGGCGACCAGATTGATAAAGTTGTTGTAGCCATTCTCAATGTTGATTTGCATCATTTGTGAGAACGCTTCTGGCAACGGTTTAGTGACCGTGAGGTCAGCTAACGGCGAGGTGGCCACACCGTCGGTATGAACGCCGATACTATCTAAGGTATTTTCAAAGGTGTTGATCACACCGAAAATACCGATAGAACCCGTTAACGTGCTTGGACTCGCTACGATGTAATCCGCTGGAGTTGAAATCCAATAGCCTCCAGATGCCGCTAAGCCGCCCATAGAAACGACGACCGGTTTACCTGCAGCACGTGCAGCAGCCAACTCAGAACGAATCACTTCAGAGGCAGATACGCTGCCACCAGGGCTGTTCACGCGCAGCACGATGGCTTTGATTTTCGGATTCAAACGCGCATCACGAATTTGATTCGCGGTGGTATCGCCGCCAACATTACCCGGTGTAGCTTCACCATCCATAATTGCGCCATCGGCGAAAATTACCGCAATTTCACTACCGCTTTGTTTCGCCGCCGGTGGCGTATAGTCATACATGCTGATCGCGCTGAAATCCTTAGTCGATTTATTCCAACCGAAGGCTTTGGTGAACAGATTCTCAACCTCAGAGCGTGAAGCCAACGCATCGACCAGCTTATTGCTTAACGCATATTTCGCTGTATCTCCGCCAACGGCCTGCAGACCTTTTAATATGCCTTCAGCGCCAGGGAACAGTTGCTCTGTAGTGATTTGGCGGTTAGCCGCCACCGTGGTCAGATAGTTGTTCCACATACCGCTCAGCCATTGATTATCAGCATCGCGCGCAGCAGGAGACATATCATCACGAATCATTGGCTCAACCGCTGATTTGTAAGTGCCTACGCGGAAGATATGGGTGCTGACTTTTAGCTTATCGAGCAGTGTTTTGTAATAGAGGTTATTAGTAGCCATCCCATGCAAATCGACCACGCCCTGCGGGGAGAGGTAAATTTTGTTGGCATAGCTCGCTAAATAATACTGAGCTTGATTGTAACTATCGGCGGTAGCAAAGATAGGCTTACCGCTATCGCGGAATTCACGCAGCGCTTTACCGATATATTGCAGTGATGGCTGATCGGCACCGGCGAAATCATTGAGCGATAACACCATGCCGGTAATGTTAGGGTCAGTTTTTGCCTGACGGATCATATCAACCACATCGAACAGAGAGTTTTCCTGTAGACGGTTGCTGTTTGCCCCAAGGATCTCTCGGCCTAACTGGCTAAATTTATTGCTGATCGCCGGATTGTCGACGACGACGCCGGTAAGGTTAACCAGTAGCGCACCTTTTACCGGTTCGACCGGTTTGCTTTGCATCTGGAAATAAATCCCCACGCAGACCAAAATCAGTAGGATCAGGAATACGTTCAAAATAAACTCACGGATGAAATTCAGTATCCGCCAGGTCCATCGAAACACACCTGAAATGCATCTCCACAAAAAGTGCATGTGCTCTCCATATAAAATTTAATTGTCTTATACCCGTCATACTGCAAGCGGCATTTTGTTGGCGGCATTGGTTATTCGTCTCAACGTTGTGACTCACCCTGCGCGCCAATGCTAGCATTGTTCAAATCTGTTCCAGACGAATCTGTCACTCACTTGCCGTTTCAATGCAACTCGAATTATTTTGGGTTACCGTCTCGCCAGTATCTGAAAACATCGGCGATTAACGATGCTTTCACTATGCCAGAGTTACGGTTGCTGTGCCGTATATTACTGTAACAAGCATAATGGTGCCTCAACACCTTTGCCATTTAGATTAGAGCTTATGCTATGCCCAGATGCTGCGCAAAAACGATGAGGTACAGGTTAACAAATCGTGATAATGTTGATAACAGTTATCAATTGGAAAGAGATCATTTTGGAGATCGTTATGGATGCGCTTGAACTTTTATTACAACGCCGATCTGCTTCACGTTTGGCGGCACCGGCTCCAACCGGTGATGCATTAGAAGCGATTTATCAAGCGGGCTTACGTGCGCCAGACCACGGCGCGCTGCAACCGTGGCGTTTTATTACTGTAGAAGGTGAAGGGCAGGAACGCTTAAGCTCGCTGTTACACGCTATTGCGCTGGAAGAACAGCTGGATGAAAAAGGTATTGAGAAGGCAAAAAATGCGCCGTTCCGCGCGCCATTGATCATCACTGTTGTCGCCCATTGCAATACGGAAACCAAAGTACCGCAGTGGGAACAGGTGGCTTCTGCATGCTGTGCAGTCATGGCGATGCAAATGGCTGCGCAGGCGCAAGGGTTCAATGGCATTTGGCGTACAGGTAAATGGACCAGCGATGCTAAGGTTCGTGAGGCATTTGGCTGTCGTGAACAGGATGAAATTGTCGGCTTTTTGTATCTCGGAACGCCGCAGCTTAAAGCCGCTCGTGTTGCGCCGTTAGACAGCAGCAAGTTTGTCAGCGCCTTCTGATTTTTCTGCGCAGTGATCCGTTTTTGCTGGTTTACTGCGCAATCAAACGATTTATTCCACAGATCTTTCCGGTATTTTCTCTGCTCCCTTACTAAGTTAGCTTCCAAGCGCTAACATAGCAGTCATTGATTTTTTTTGACTACCAACCTCCTTAGTCGAAATTGCTGCGTAGCGGTATGCACAGCAATCCCAACTAATTTGAGGATTAATGGAAAGGAGTAGATATGACTGCGCCAGCCATTCGTTTGACTCAGTACAGCCATGGGGCGGGATGTGGATGTAAGATCTCCCCTAAAGTGTTAGAAACCATTCTGCACAGTGAACAAGCCAAGTTTGTCGATCCAAATCTGTTAGTTGGCAATGAAACCCGTGATGATGCAGCCGTTTATGATATCGGCAACGGTATTGGCATTATCAGCACTACCGACTTCTTTATGCCTATCGTGGATGATCCCTTCGACTTTGGTCGAATTGCCGCGACTAACGCGATTAGTGATATTTACGCGATGGGCGGTAAGCCAATCATGGCTATTGCTATCTTGGGCTGGCCGGTAGACAAGTTGGCACCGGAAATTGCCCAGAAAGTGATTGAAGGCGGACGCTTTGTTTGCCAACAGGCGGGGATTTCATTGGCGGGGGGACATTCTATTGATGCTCCTGAGCCCATCTTTGGCTTAGCTGTGACGGGCATGGTGAGCACCGATCGCGTGAAGAAAAATAGTGCTGCGCAGTCGGGGTGTAAGTTGTATCTCACCAAGCCTTTAGGTATTGGCGTACTTACCACCGCTGAGAAAAAAAGCAAACTGCGTCCAGAACATCAAGGCGTGGCGACTGAAACCATGTGTCAGCTTAATAAGCCTGGCGCTGACTTCGCCGATATTGCCGGCGTTACCGCCATGACCGATGTCACCGGTTTTGGTTTGCTGGGGCATCTGAGCGAAATTTGCCATGGGTCGGATCTGCAAGCTACGATTTGGTTTGATCAGGTGCCTAAGCTGCCTGACGTAGAAAACTACATTAATGAAGGCTGCGTACCGGGGGGAACTGGGCGTAACTTTGAAAGTTATGGTCATCTTGTGGGTGACATGACCGAGTTGCAACGCAAACTGCTGTGTGATCCACAAACATCTGGCGGTTTACTGTTGGCAGTATTGCCAGAAGCCGAAACTCAGGTGCAAGAGGTGGCTAATCGCTTTGGCCTGACGCTCAGCGCTATCGGTGAGCTGCATGTACGACAGCCAGATCAGCCTCTTATCGAGGTGCGGTAATGGTTTTGCTCTCTAATTCGCGGGTCAGTTCTCGAGCTGACAGCGCGGATTATCACCGCATTTTAGTCGATGATGTTCCGCTTATTGACGTTCGCGCTCCCGTTGAGTTCCAACAAGGTGCTTTTCCAAGCGCTCAGAATCTACCGTTAATGCTCGACAGTGAGCGTGAAGCCGTGGGGATTTGCTACAAGCAGCATGGGCAGGATGCGGCGATCAAACTTGGCAACGAGCTGGTGTATGGCGCAGTGCGTGATGCGCGCATTGCCGCATGGCGTGAACAGTGTAAACGTCACCCACAGGGCTACATCTACTGTTTTCGAGGCGGATTGCGTTCGCATATCGTTCAGCAATGGCTGCATGAAAGCGGCGTGGACTACCCTCTGATAGAGGGCGGTTACAAAGCGTTGCGCACCTACGCTATTCAAGCGACCGAACAAGCGTCACAGCTGCCGATGGTATTGATCGGCGGTAATACCGGCAGTGGTAAAACCCGTATGCTGCGCGAGCTGGCGGCGGGGATCGATCTTGAAGGCGTTGCGCATCACCGCGGATCGTCTTTTGGACGAACGCTGGTCAGCCAAAGCAGCCAAGTCGATTTCGAAAATCGTTTAGCCGTTGATTTATTAAAGAAACAAGATGCAGGTATCCGTCATTGGTTCCTTGAAGACGAGGGACGAATTATCGGCTCGAATCATCTGCCCGTTTGTTTTTATGATCGGATGCAAAAAGCGCCGGTGGCGGTGGTAGACGATCCGTTTGAAACACGTGTACTGCGTCTACAGGAAGAGTATATCGACCTGATGCGCGTGGAGTTTGAGCGTGTTTACGGACGTGAGCAGGGTTGGGATAACTATGCCGAGTATTTAAACCACGGCTTATTTGCGATTCGTAAACGTCTAGGCATGGAACGTTACGCCAAGTTGAAACAGTATCTGGAACAGGCACTGACTCAGCAGCGCGAAACGCGAAATAGCGATGGACATCTGGCATGGCTCGTGCCGCTTTTGAATGAATATTACGACCCGATGTACCGCTATCAACTGGAAAAGAAAGCGGAGCGTATTGTCTTTCGAGGTAACTACTCGGAAGTTAAGGACTATTTATTGGCGACCAGCCAGACTTACGGTGACTGATGCGTCTGTTTATTGCGGAAAAACCAAGCCTGGCGCGCGCGATTGCTGACGTGCTGCCAAAACCTCACCGTCGCGGTGATGGTTATATCTCTTGTGGTTCAGGTGACACTGTCACGTGGTGTATTGGACATTTGCTCGAACAGGCTGAGCCCGATGCCTACGACACACGCTATGCGCGGTGGAATCTGGCTGATTTACCCATCGTGCCCGAGAAGTGGCAGCTTAAGCCAAAGCCTTCGGTTGCCAAGCAGCTCAATGTGATTAAAAGATTGCTGGGTGAGGCAGAGCAAGTGATCCACGCCGGTGACCCGGATCGCGAAGGGCAGTTACTGGTTGACGAGGTACTGGATTATTTGGAGCTCGCGCCAGAAAAGCGTCAAAACGTCCAGCGCTGCCTGATCAATGACTTGAACCCTCAGGCCGTCGAGCGTGCAGTGTCGCGTTTACGCGATAACCGCGAGTTTATTCCGCTGTGCGTATCGGCGCTGGCTCGTTCGCGAGCTGATTGGCTATACGGCATCAATATGACCCGCGCCTATACTATTTTAGGTCGGAATGCAGGTTACAACGGTGTGCTATCGGTTGGGCGAGTGCAGACGCCTGTACTGGGGCTGGTGGTGCGTCGTGACGAAGAGATTGAAAACTTCGTCAGCAAAGATTTCTATGAAGTCAAAGCGCATATTGTTACGCCAGCGGAAGAACGCTTTACCGCGATGTGGGTACCCAGTGAGTCTTGTGAGCCTCATCAGGATGAAGAGGGGCGCTTGCTCAACAAGGCGTTAGCTGAACACGTCATCAAGCGTATCGAAGGCCAACCCGCGATGGTGACGGGCTATAACGATAAACGTGAATCAGAGACCGCACCGTTACCCTTCTCACTTTCTACGTTGCAGATCGAGGCCGCCAAGCGTTTTAATCTCAGCGCCCAGCAGGTTCTAGATCTCTGTCAACGCCTGTATGAAACTCACAAATTGATCACCTATCCGCGTTCAGATAGCCGCTATTTGCCAGAAGAGCATTTTGCTGGACGCCATGCGGTGATGAATGCGATTGCATCGCACGTTCCAGAGCTGCAACAGGTAGCAGCGGTTGATCCCGACAAACGTAATCGCTGTTGGGATGACAAAAAAGTCGATGCTCACCACGCCATTATTCCTACGGCTCGCGCTGGAAATATCAATTTGAGTGACGATGAACGCAAAATTTATACGCTGGTCGCCCGTCAGTATCTCATGCAGTTTTGCCCCGATGCTATGTACCGTAAATGTGTCATCGATCTGGATATCGCTAACGGCAAATTTGTTGCTAAAGCACGTTTCTTAGCTGAAGCAGGTTGGAGAGCGTTGCTGGGAGCGAAGGAGCGAGATGATGAAGATGAAGGCTCTCCATTACCGGTAGTAGCAAAGGGCGATGAGTTGCTGTGTGAAAAAGGTGAGCTAATGGAGCGTCAAACTCAGCCGCCACGCCCGTTTACCGATGCGACGTTATTATCGGCGATGACGGGTATCGCACGTTTTGTACAAGATAAAGAGCTAAAGAAAATCCTGCGAGCGACCGATGGTTTAGGTACCGAAGCAACGCGTGCCGGAATTATAGAGTTGTTGTTCCGGCGTACATTTTTGTACAAAAAGGGTCGCTATATTCATTCGTCAGAAGCGGGCAGAGCACTGATCCACTGTTTACCGGAGATTGCTGCTCGTCCAGATATGACGGCTGACTGGGAAGCCACGCTGACGCAAATCAGTGAAAAAACGCGACGCTATCAGGATTTCATGCAGCCTTTGGTCGGTACTTTGTATCAGCTTATCGAGCAGGCGCGTAGTAATCGAAATCCGCAGGCGTTCCGTGGTTTGCCACCCGCAGCGGAAAAGAGCGCCAAGAGAAAATATAAGCCTAAAGCAAAGGAGAATAAGGCATGAACAAGAGTTCGATAGGATTCTGGGTATTGCCAGTGGTGCTGCTCAGCGCCTCAGCGTGGGCAAATCATAACAAGGGTATTGATGTGGTGGTGCCGGTTTCTCCAGAGATCCTCAATAATGCGAACGGCTATAGCAATACTGAAAGTAACGTTAACTGTCCACGCTGCTGTATCTATGATAATCGTAGCTACTCAGAAGGGGCGGTGGTTAAAGCCGAAGGCGTGTTATTGCAGTGTACGGCAGATAAAAATGTATTAAGCACTAACAACTTACGCTGGGTTGTATTACGTAAATAGTAGTTTTGTTGAATTCCGCCCCTGCGTAAAAAGTTAAGGGCGGAATTCAACGGCAGGCTAATTAATCCTGCTGCGAAAGTGACTCAAGTTTGGTTCGATAAGCTTTCAGCAAAGGAACGTCGGCCGGAGCTAAATGATAGGACTCTGCTTCCTGTGGAGTGACCCACACCAGAGCCGCATGCTCATTTGCAGTGAATTCCCCGTCAGTGTGTTGAACACGCCATGCATGCAAATGAATGGTTTTATTCTCCAGTTTCAACGTACTGCTCGCCACATAGTCTGCAACGCTGCATGTTACCGACAGCTCTTCCCGTAACTCTCGGCACAAGGCTTCCGGCTGCGTTTCACCGGGCTCGACTTTACCGCCGGGAAACTCCCATAATCCAGCCTGATCCTTATGATCGCCACGTTGCGCCAGCAGGATCTTGCCACGAAACTCGACGATCGCGGCTACCACGTTAATGGGTTTAACAGAGGCTGTCATCGTGATTACGCCAGCTTGAAATCAGCCCAGATTGGGGCATGGTCAGACGGTTTTTCCATACCACGGATTTCATAATCGATGCCCGTATCAATGCAGCGCTCGGCCAATGACTGACTGGCTAAGACTAAATCTATGCGCAGACCACGATTTTCATCGAAGCCTTTTGAGCGATAGTCAAACCACGAGAACTGATCGTTACGCTCTGGGTTAGCTTGGCGATAAGTGTCAATGAGACCCCAATTTTTCAGGCGGTCCATCCACTCACGCTCTTCCGGCAAGAATGAGCATTTGCCCGTGCGCAGCCAGCGCTTGCGGTTCTCTTCGCCGATGCCAATGTCGCTGTCTGTCGGGCTGATGTTCACGTCGCCCATGACAATCACTTGTCCTGCTGGGGTCTGCTCTGTCTCAAGATAGTTTTGCAGGTCTTGATAGAACTTGGTCTTTGCAGGGAATTTTATTGGATGGTCGCGGCTTTCTCCCTGTGGGAAATAGCCGTTAATGACGGTGAGCACGCCGGTTGGTGTCGCGATATCGGCCATGATAATGCGACGCTGAGCATCTTCCTCATCAGTAGGAAAACCTTTACGTACGGCTAATGGCTGCTCTTTAGTGAGTAGGGCAACGCCGTAATGTCCTTTCTGACCATGATAAAAAATGTGGTAGCCCAGATGTTCCAGATCAGCCAGTGGGAACATATCATCGTGAACTTTGGTTTCTTGTAGACCAATCACATCTGGCTGATGTTTGGCGATGATGGCTTCGAGTTGATGTGGACGAGCTCGTAGTCCATTAATATTGAAAGAGATAAATTTCATAAGCGCAGGCCATTTTGAAGAATTCTTGTTAATAAACAGCGGATAACAAAAAGTTGTTAACGAACAGTTATTAACTACAGTGGTCGGTGAATAGTAGCAGAAAGCTCCACGATTCAGAAATCGCAGAAACTAGCCTATTACGCCCATCGGTTCAGATTATGCGGCTGGTAGCGATCGAATTGATCTAGCAAGGCCAATGGATCTTGTAAACACATCAACGTATCGATGTATTGCTGTCGCACAAAGCCTTGCTCGGCGCTGAAGCGCAGAAACTCGATAAGCTTAGCGTAATAGCCGTTGACGTCCATTAATGCGATTGGTTTGGTGTGATATCCAATCTGGCTCCAGGTCCAAATTTCAAACAGCTCCTCAAGAGTGCCAATGCCGCCAGGTAGGGCGATGAAACCATCGGATAGCTCTGCCATGCGGGCTTTGCGAGTATGCATATCAGGAACAATATCAAGCGAGGTCAAGCCGTAATGCGCGGTTTCAGCCTCGACTAAACGCTGAGGGATCACGCCGTGTACCTCACCGCCGGCATCAAGTACCGCATTAGCTAATATTCCCATCAAGCCCTTGTTGCCACCGCCATAGACTAAACGGCGCCCTTGTTGAGCCAGAGTGTGACCTAAGCGTTTTGCTGCGTCGGCATAAGCTGGGGATACACCTTCACTCGCGCCGCAAAAAACGCAGATATTATTACGCATGACAGAACCTTACTGCTGGAGAGAAAAACAGTGGTATAGCGGATTGGTACAAGGAATTCAAGAAGATGATTCAGAATGCGACAATCTAAATGAACGAGATGCTTCTCAACTTTCCCCGTGGGGAATATGCGATTTCTGTGTTCGTATGGGATTGTATTGCTATAAGAAAGGATGGTGGTGGGGGAAGGATTCGAACCTTCGAAGTCTGAGACGGCAGA
>ERZ827496.156-NODE-156-length-97353-cov-8.184711_pt1 | contig 97353 bp, 80 predicted proteins | sample MGYA00519769_ERZ827496 | MGnify/ENA primary metagenome ERZ827496 (study PRJEB31778, sample SAMEA3449327) | human gut metagenome | biome: human gut; feature: human-associated habitat; material: faeces | place: United Kingdom | collected 2010/2012 ...
TATTGGCTCCCATGATGATACCGATCGCCTGTTTCAGTTTCATCATACCGGAGTTAACAAAACCGATGACCATAACGGTTGTTGCGGAAGATGACTGAATGACACTGGTCACTCCTGTTCCAAGTGCTACTCCTTTGAGCGGTGTGTTTGTCATTTTGTAAAGGAATGCTTCCAGTTTATTACCGGCAACCTGTTTCAGCCCATCTCCCATAAGGGACATTCCGAACAGAAACAAAGCAACTCCACTTAACAATGACAATACCATAGAAAATATTTCCATAATTTTCTCCTTTGTTGTCAGCTTATTTTACGCTTACTTAACATTCTTTTAAAATATTCTTAACCTTTTCTTTTTTATTATGTCACGTTAAACGTTTGATTACAATCGTATATTTGTCAGAAATCACATTTTTTCACATCCCGTAGAAAAATGAATCCCGTCAATTCCTCTTTTTTCATCAATTTATCCAAAAATTACGTTCTGATTTTATAATTCTTACCTTGCACTCAGACTGAGAATAAGCTATCATTTTGTCTATATGGGTAAATGTTTATACGGAGGAATATATTTGTGAGAAAAAAGGAACAGGAACACCTGATACAGACCGTCTATCCGGGTTCTATTGCTGAAGAACTGGAAATCGAACCCGGCGATGTACTGTTAAAAATAAACGGACAGAAAATTGAGGATGTCTTTGATTATCGTTATCTGATGAAAGATGAATATGTCGAAGTCCTGATCCGCAAGCCTTCCGGGGAAGAATGGCTTTTGGAAATCGATAAAGAGTACGACGATGAACTTGGAGTTGAATTCGAGAATGGACTGATGAGTGAATACCGCTCCTGCAGTAATAAATGTATGTTCTGCTTCATCGACCAGATGCCTCCGGGCATGCGTGAGACTCTGTATTTTAAGGATGATGACTCCCGTCTTTCATTTCTGCAGGGAAATTATATCACCATGACAAATATGAAGCAGGCAGATATTGACCGCATCATCCATATGCAGCTCGCACCGATCAATATCTCTGTACAGACAACCAATCCGGAGCTCCGCTGTAAGATGCTGCATAACCGTTTTGCCGGAGAAAAGCTAAAATTTCTGCAGGATCTGTATGAAGCACATATTGAGATGAACGGTCAGATCGTATTATGTAAAGGCGTAAATGACAAAGATGAATTAAAACGTTCCATTGAGGATCTTTCCAGCTATCTTCCTTTTATGAGAAGTGTATCCGTTGTACCTGCCGGACTTACAAAATACCGTGAAGGTCTCTATCCGCTGGAACTCTTTTCAAAAGAAGAAGCCGGTGAAGTCATTGATATGATTGAAAGCTATCAGCCAAAATTCTATGAAGAATATGGTCTGCACTTCATACAGGCAAGTGATGAATGGTATATTCTTGCCGAACGTGATTTTCCGGAAGAAGAACGCTATGATGGATATATCCAGCTGGAAAACGGAGTTGGCATGATGCGTCTTTTAAAGACAGAATTCCATGACGCTCTGGAAGCACTGAAGCAGAATGACAACTATGAGACCTGGAAAAATGAGACCTGCCGTACACTTACCATTGCAACAGGCAAGCTTGCCTACAGTACCCTTGCCGGATTCGCAGAGGAGATCATGAAAGCATTTCCATATATTAAGATCAATGTATTTGCGATCCGCAATGATTTCTTTGGCGAGACTGTTACCGTATCCGGTCTGATCACCGGTCAGGATCTCAAAGCCCAGCTTCTGGAAAAGAAAGCCTCCGGCACCGATCTTGGTGACACCCTTCTTATCACATGCAATATGTTAAGAAGCGGAGAACAGGTATTTCTGGATGATATGACGGTACAGGAACTGGAAGATGCATTAGATATGACTCTGGTCGCCGTAGAAAACCAAGGACAGGAACTTATCGAAGCCATGCTCAATCATCACTATACAATGCAGCGTGACAATGATACAGACAGCTTTGTATACGTAAAAGGTTATAACTCATAGCACAAACGCAACCGTACTTTCATTAGCAGGATTAAATTTTTCAGACAACACCAACAAAGAAAAAATACCACAGCTTTTTCAAAATTTGAAAGCTGCGGTATTTTTTTCCATTATGCCGGATTTACATGAATCATAATATGCTTTGTATTCGGAAACTTCTTTTCTACATTGTCGTGCACATCCTCTGCAATTGCATGCGCATCTTTCAACGAAAGTGTTCCATCTACTGCAATCTCTGCATCGATATACACCTTGTTGCCGAACATTCTCGTTCTTAACAGATCCAGTCTTTCTACTCCCCGGCTCTTTCTGATATAGTCTGCCAGTTTCTCTTCATATTCTTCACTGCATGAAGTATCCAGCATCTTATCCAGTGCATCTTTGAAAATATCAAATGCTACTTTCAGGATAAAAATACAGATAACTACACTTGCCAGCGGATCCAGCACAGGAAATCCAAACATTGCACCACCTATACCAATCAGTGAACCAACGGAAGAAAATGCATCTGATCTGTGATGCCATGCATCTGCCATGAATGCTGCGGAATCTAGAATCTTCGCATAATGTCTGGTATACCAGAACATCCCCTCTTTTGTAAGAATCGACACGATAGCTGCCACAAGTGCGATTGTTCCCGGTGCCTGCAAATGACTGTAATCACCGGCTATGATCGTCTTCACACCACTCATTCCAATACCAATACCCGTTGCAAGAAGAATGGCTGCAAGCACCATCGATGCTACACATTCCAATCTGTCATGACCGTATGGATGTTCGCTGTCCGCCGATTTCTTAGATAATTTTACCCCGAGAAATGCAATGAATGTGGCAAACACATCCGATAATGAATGAACCGCATCGGATATCATGGCTCCCGAATGTCCGATAATTCCTGCCAGCAGTTTGAACGCTGTCAGAATGACATTTCCAAGAATTCCCACGGTTGATAAATGATTGATCATTTTCTGTTCATTTAATTGTTGTTTTTGACTTGTCATAAGATAACCTCCATTTTTAATAATGTCATGTCTCCTATGGCACCTAAGGTAAGACTACTGTTCCTCCGTATTCTATTTACAAGACTGCTTTTTTGCAAAAAAATACACCTGTGGAACTTTTTACTTACTGTCCCACAGATGTATGAATCATCGTCTCATCTGCTGCCGGTAATTGACCGGCCCGGCATGCACACCATTTTCTTAACATCATCTTTTTGAAAATGAATGTAGCCTGATCAGTTTGTACTGCTATCCCTTATCCTTATTGGATATATTCAGTGCAAAGAGATTCTATATATAATATTCGATTTCAAGGAAAAAGTCAACTGTTTTTTTCGGTTTTCATTCTCTTTATAAGCTCTTAAGCTCTTCTTAAGATTTTTCCGATTTCTTTAAGGAATTTAACATACTTTAGACATATTTGTTTTTTATAATAAACTCAGATAGTTGAGAGAGACAAAATCAGCTATCTCCCCCTCATAAAGTAGCACACCGGGAATCCGGTGCAACACTTTACTCTCATTCCTTTAGATAACTATAACGACAACGAACGCCACGAGCCGGAAGGTTTGTGGCGTTCGTCGTTTCTTTTTTCAGCAAAATTTAATGCTTGTTTAAAAGTTATATGCTATAATAAATTATCAACAAAACCCTTATATAGCTTATCATTTTCTCTCGTTTCCCAAAAAGAATGTTTCAAAGAAAGCGGTGGTTACTATGAAAGGAAAATATCTTTTTACAAGTTTCATTATGATTTCACTTATCATGATAGTCTCAGCCTCTTGCGGCAGTTCCAAAACTGACAAAACCTCACAGGAAACACCGGTAAATTACACCGGTGAAAATATCAATCAGCTTCTGACCTATACCGTTCCAGATGGATACCATATCGATACAGAGAATTGTACAGATAAAAACGAAGCTTCATACACAATTAATTTATCCTCTGATGACTTAGATGAAGAAGTATTTACTCTTGAGATTATCTCTTATAAAAAGCAAGGTGTATCAATCACTGACGATTGCGACATTGATATGGACTACCTGTTAAATGTTTCCAAGGATTCTGTGATTAAAAAGATAACCTTAAACGACACATTTACAGTAGATGGGCATACCTGCAATGAAGTTACAGTGTACTGGCCATATGATCCGGTTGAAGAATTCATCTCTCCATCCCAGAATCCTGTATCATATCTTTTACATGCCCTTGGATTCAAAAAGGAACAAAAAACGATTGCTTTTGAACAGGCATATATTCAAAATGGTGATTATATTATCGGAGTAGGCGTCCGAAGTTTCAATGCAGTGCAAGATATTGAAAATGATGTATTAAAAAAAGATTTGTATAAAATACTGAATTCCATAAAATTTTCAGGCAACCTATAACAAATCATCCTGAATATCTTCCTCCAGCATTCGTATCCCCGCAACACTGGTCACCGGCAGCGAGAACACTATCGTACGTTCTTTGCTGTCGAGACCGGCCTGCTCCATGATTGCTTTCATGATCTGATTCTTCTCTCTGCTCTTCGTTACGATCAGAATGACTTCTTTTTCTTCCACCAGTGACACCCCGAGATACTTTTTTGCAAGTTCCATCCCGGTTCCTTTTGCATGGATCACAGTTCCGCCTCCGGCCTTTGCTGACCTTGCCGCATCCATGACCGTGTCGATATATCCCTGATTTGCGATTGCTACCAGAAGTTCATAATCTGTATCTTTCATCGCTGTCTCCTCCTCTTTTTCAAATTCCTGTTCATTTACAAGAAACTGCAGTGTCTTTCTTCCACCCACGCTGCTAAGCGGAACAATGAATGATACCCCCGTCCCCGGTACATCGATCAGCATCTTCGTGATCAGTCCCCGGCGCAGCTTTTTCCACGTCTCTCCTGTAACGATTGCAAGAAATAACAACTTTTCCGATTCTTCCAGGCCGAAATAATCCAGCACTTCACTCTGTGCCGTCCCCCTTCCGATCGTTTCCAGAAATACAGGAAGTCCGTACTCTTTAAAAAATGTCTGGAAATCTTTTCGTTTGTTTCTGTTCGTGATGGTCACCATCATATATACCTTGCTCATGAATTCTCCCTTACAACTCTATGATATCCGCATCCCCATATGCCTCCAGCGGTAATACCTTAACAGGCTGCGCGAGCATCTCTTCTTTATCCTTCTTACGCTCCTGATACTGATACACCACACCCAGGATTTGTATCGTGATAAGCGGTGTCATTGCTACCATTGCTACCACTCCAAATGCATCCGTTACCACATTTCCGCCAACCGCTTCACATGCTCCCTGTGCAAACGGAAGTAAGAAGGTTGCTGTCATCGGTCCGGATGCAACACCGCCGGAGTCAAATGCGATCGCCGTAAATATCTTCGGCACAAATAACGTCAAGATTAGTGCCAGTGCATATCCCGGAACCAGGAACCACAAAATCGAGATACCTGTCAGTACACGTATCATCGCAAGTCCAAGGGAAAATGCAACGCCAAGCGACAGACTAAGTCCCATTGCTTTTCCCGGTATTGCTCCGGAGGTCAACTCTTCTACCTGCTCCATCAGCACATATACCGCCGGCTCTGCCTTTACGATAAAGTAACCGATCAGCATACCGATCGGGATGATCACCCAGCGGTAAGGAAGCCCTGCGATCACCTGTCCCAGATAATTACCTACCGGCATAAATCCTACATTTACCCCTGTCAGGAATAATACCAGACCAATGTATGTATACAGGATACCGACCAAAATTTTGATCAGCGTTTTCTTTTTTAATTTCAGGGATACCACCTGAAAGAATGTGAAGAACAGAATGATTGGAAGCAGTGAGCCACCGATTTCCTTCATATAATGTGGGATTCCGGACTCGAATAATTTCCACAATGCTACAGATGTCTCTGCATCCGGTATTACAGTCTCGGAATAGCTGCCGCCTTGTGGATGATAGATAATACCAAGAAGCAGTACCGCCAGCACCGGGCCGATTGAACACAACGATACCAGGCCGAAGCTGTCCGTCTCTGCGTATTTATCACTACGTACCGCAGAGAATCCGATTCCCAGTGCCATGATAAACGGTACCGTCATCGGTCCGGTTGTCACACCGCCCGAATCAAATGCAATCGCCAGAAAATCCTTCGATACAAAAAAAGTCAGGATGAACACCACCGGATAAAAGATCAACAGCATATAGGACAGCGGTTTTGAAAATAACATACGCAATACAGCGGCCACCAGAAAAATTCCGACTCCCACGGCAACCGCCAGAATCAGTGTCATATTTGATACCGAAGGTACCTGCCCGGCCAGCACCTGCAGATCCGGTTCCGATATTGTGATGATAAATCCAAGTACAAAACACAACCCGATGATCACCGGCAGCCTTTTTGACTGTGCGATCCGGGTTCCGATCCTCTCTCCCATCGGTGTCATCGACATCTCCGCCCCCAGTGTGAAGAACATCATTCCCACCACCAGAAGGATCGCTCCAATAATAAAAGCCATCAGAATGCCCGGCGGCACCGGTGCGATCGTAAAGCTTAATATCAATACGATCGCGATGATCGGTACCACCGCTTCCAATGACTCTTTTAATTTCTCTGATAATTTTGTCCGATATAAATTCAATAAATATTCATGCCTTTCTGTGTTAATTATTCTACAATTTTCTGACTATTCAATATATTCTTTATATTATCACAGAATTCCAATCCTATCTATTTTTCTACTGTTAAGATCTTGCTAAGAACGCTTACTCTGTAACCATATCCTTAGCAAATAATGCAGCTCCCAGTGCTCCACAAAGCTGTGCCTTATCGCTGATCACCAGTGTCGTTCCAAGCTTCTCTTCCAGTGTCTTCACCAATCCCTGGTTCTTGGACACGCCTCCGGTCATCATATAACGTTCCTCGCCGCCAACACGTTTTGCCAGTGCTGCTGTCTTGGATGCAACGGCTTTATTCAGTCCGTGTACGATATCATCAGTAGCCTTATTCTGTGCAATCAGTGATACGACTTCGGATTCTGCAAATACGGTACACATACTGGAGATCGTAATGTCTTCCTTATATGACAGACCTGCCTTTCCCATATCATCCAGGCTCATTTCCATCGTTCTTGCCATCATTTCCAGGAATCTTCCTGTTCCTGCAGCACATTTATCATTCATAACGAAATTGGCTACAGCCCCGTTCTCATCCAGGCGGATGACCTTGCTGTCCTGTCCTCCGATATCTATAACAGTACGGACTTCCGGGTTCAGGAAATGTGCCCCTCTTGCATGACAGGTAATCTCTGTAATACTCTTATCTCCATCAGAAATGGCCGTTCTTCCGTATCCGGTTGTAACCATTGCATCGATGTCTTCTCTCTGAAGTTCCGCATCCTTCAGTGCTTCTTCCAGTGCACGCTCTGCTCCGATTGCTGCTCCCGCACCTGTCGGCAGGATGATCCCTGTCACGATATTTTGGTCTTTATCAAGAATTACTACATCTGTACTTGTTGATCCGCTGTCTATTCCGGCAAAATATCCTTTTCCCATCTTCAGTTCCTTCCCTTCCAGTTGTTCCATATTCATGCTCTCTGCAAATGCTTCTAATCTTGTCAGAAGCTGCCCGCTGCTCTGCACCGTATAATCCGATTCGATCTTCAGAAGCGGCACGGCCACATTCTGCTTGATCTGTGCGTATTCAAAACTGTAAAAATCGCAGAATTTCACAGTATGATAAATGATTCCTTTTAATCCGGGATCGTTATATAATCTCTTTCTTCCGCTGTGATCCATCATTCGCATACATGGAATCTGTCCGAGAAGTTCTTTCGCATACCATGCCATCAGCTCATCGAATTCCAGATCTTTTGGCGGCTCTGCCTCGCCCACCGAACGGTTATTGACACAGGTATCATTTTCCACCGGATATGGCATACTTTTCTGTACCATATCAAAAAGTTCATTTCCCATACGTGCACCCAGCACACTGATATGCGGCTTTACGATGCGTTCCGGCTTCTTGAATGCCTGCCGGAACTTCTCTTCATCAAATCTGGTACCTTTATATTCTCCATATGCTTTCGCAAGACCTTTTAACTGCACTGCTGTACGTTCCCTGCTGCATTCTGCATCACAGTGAAGTACATCAATCATATATAAGAAATCCAGTTTCCCGCTGTCTTCCAGAATATCATACACACTCCGAATCGTGTCACAGCAGTTGACCAACACCAGTTCCTTTACTTTTCCACTCATAACAGCTTCCAGAAGGGCCTTGCCGAATCCACAGATATTCGGATGCGCTATCTGATCCGCATGGTCAAAGCCCTGCGGCATCTCATTCAGGTTCTGACATTCCCCGCCGAACGCTTCTAAGAGTTCGATTGGGGTATATTTACAGACATAATATGTTTTATTCATCGTGCGATTCCTCCTGTCTGTCCGTATTTTCATCCGTTTCTGTATTCAGCATCTCTAAGAATGCCCCGAGTCTGGTAGATGTCTGCCCTTCTCCGCCATGACTTCTGTCGCATCCATCGCCGTCCAGGATCAGAAGCGGGATTCCCTGTTCTTCGAATTTGCGCTTGGCAAGCTGTGCTGCTCCAAGGGTATGCTTACATCCCCAGTGTCCGAACCAAACAGCACCGTCTGCTCCTGTCTCCTTTGCATGACGGATTCCTGCTTCGATTCTTCTGATTGCGCTTCCATTTAATGCATGATATACCATACGTCTCGCCATTGCCTCATAAGGCTTCTCCGGATCAAAATCCGGCTCACAGACGTGACTCAGTTCACAGCCGACAATCTGTGCTTTTTCCTGAAAGCATAGCTCGTTCTTCACCGCATCAGACCAGAATGGGATCGTATGCATCCAGTAGATTTTCTTTCCTTTTTTTGCAGGAGCATTCTTTACGTCTTTCAAAAGGCGGTCCACATAATCCTCTTCTTCTTTTGTGCCAAGCAAAAGATTGTTGGTCATTCCCACATAAAGAGGCGTAACCAAATCTGCCGGAACATATTTATCTGCACTTTCTTTCTCATACTGTGCAAACTTCTCCAGTGTCCGTTTGCTTCTTCTCAGCCGTTCTGTTAATGCCTCGTCTGTAACCTTTTTACCCGTACATTTTTCTATAAACTCTTTCAGCTTCCGAAGCTGGTCTGCCACATACTGTACATTGTCCTCATTCTGCTGCATCGGGACATCAATTGCAAAGATTGGCACTTCATACATTTTCGCCAACTTTTTAAACGTCAGAAGGTTTGCATCACAGGTCAGGTTCGTGTACACAATGCACTTTGGTTTCGGAAGCACTTTCTTCTGTGCCGCCCCGATAAATGTCTTATGATAACTGCAAAGTGTCTCAGAAATTCCTGTATTTTCTGCCTGCTGTAAAAATGCTCTTTCTGCCTTTGATGCAGAAAGATAACAGGAAAATCCTTCCACATTATACGGATGGATTCCTGCCTCCTGCAACAGTTCGCAAGGAGTAAAGATGCTGACTATTGCACTTTCCTGTGGTTTTTCCAAAGGCATAAGCATCGTATCCATCATAAGTCTTGCCAGATACCGGTCTGCCGGCATCAGTCTTTTGTCCGGGGCAAACCGAAACTTCAGATTCTGTGCCTTCCATCCGGTCTTTAAAAGCCATCTGGCTCTGTCCGGATCCTCATTACTCCATTTTTCTATATAATTTCCATATGTTTCTATGATCTTCATGTTCTCATCCTCGTCTTACCCTGTTGTCTGTTTCCATTTTCTTCCTTATTCAAGTATAAAAAACATTTAACATCATACTCTTCTTTTTTATAAAATGCAAATATACAGCAGCAATTTTCCGCAAATCTGCTGCTGTATATAGATATCAACATATACTACCTTGTATTATTTTTTTGTTTTCTTTTTTCCTGTACAAGCACTAACACGAATCCGGCTATTCCAATCAGTGACAATACTTTTCCTGTTGTTCCCGGTGCATGATAGATGATCTTCAATTCATGGTTACCACTTTCAATCTTACACCCCAGAAATGCTGTATTTACTTTTTGTATCTCGGTTTCTTTTCCATCAATATAAATCTTAAAATGTTTATCATAAGGGATGGACGTAATAAACCATCCATCTTTCTTTACACGAATTGTCCCCTGGATCACGTTATCTTCTGTCTGCTTTTTGTCCACCTGGATTTCTGACTGATACAACAATTCTGACCGTTCCGGCAGACTGCCGAGATATGCCTGTACATGCCTTAATCGATATTTTCCTTTGCCAAATGTCACAGAAATATTATCTTCTCCATCCTTTAACGGCACTGCATAGGTAAATATCTTATTTTCATTATAATATACATGATCTTTCGCGCTTAGTTTGTTACGGATTCCGTTGATCCAGACTGCCACGTCCTTATTCGGATGTGCGTTGTACACCCGGAATCTTAAAAAAAGAATCTGTTTCTGCCCCTCTTGCTGTATCGTTTTCTGATCCGCTCCACCTGTAGTTCTATTATTAGCCATTTTCAGACTAACCGGCTCATAGGCTGTCATTATGTTCTGATCTGAAGATTCCGTATGTTCTCCAACAACCGCATATTCCAGAAATGCCGTCTGATTATATGGAAATGTAAGTTTCTTATATTCCTCTTCCGTCATCACACGATCTGTTGCATACATGACCGGTGCTGCGTCTTCATTCTGATATATACCGGTTGTGCCGCATTTCTTAACCAGAGTATATCCTGGCACATCCGAATCTGATACGATATACCGCACTCCCATCATCCGTTGAAATACCGGATTTTTCGAGACAGACTGCATCATCCCATTGCGGAACGGTTCTTCCAGTCCGAATGTCTTCTGACGGAATGTCTGATAGTCCGGATTGTATGCAGATGAATAGATGGAAGTAATATTCTGATCCACATCCCAGATCCGGTTTAAATCTGCTGCATTTTCATCATCACTTCCCATCTGTTCTGTACGGTAATATCCATCATCATCTTTCAATGCTTCTTTTACGGCCTGTCTATTCTGTTCTTCCACAACATCCCGGTACAGTTTGCGGCTGACATACCTGTCCGGCTTCATCTGATAAAAAGTGTTCATCGTGACTGCCAGACATATCACCGACGGCAGAGCCAGCATCAGAATCTCTTTCGTCTCTTTGTGGTATCTCTTCAGCGCACAATACAGCACGTAACAGATCAGAAACAGAATACTTTCTGCAAGCAGGACTTTCCATATACTTTTCCCTATGCCTTTCGAAACAAACTGATTCCTTGCTATATAAACGAATATCGTTGTTATGATATATGGAACGATTCCTGCAATAAAAGACAGTTCTCTTTTTCTGCACTTTTCCAAATAAATGGAAATCAAATAACAAAGCAATGGCAGAAACGGAATAAAGACTTTATCCCTGATATATAGTCCGCCATTCAATAAGTAAGCAAATACCGGAATCACAAGTACGATCACACATCCATATGTGAGTACCTTTTCATATACTTTCCGATACAACAATCCCGTGAGCAGAACTGTGATCACCTGTGTCGTAAGTCCGATTCCATAGATACTATAAGCAAATCGTTCTACTGTGATCTGCGGAATAAAAAAGGAAACAAACGATGTGTTCTGCTCTTTACTTCTCCCACCCGTCAATGCGAGTGCTGTCGGTACCAGAAAGAAACCACTCATGAGTACTGCCAGAATCATCGAACGCACGAAACACAATCCGTCCCGCAAAAAGCTGCGAACTGTGCCCCTGTTTCCTTCTCTTTGTTCAAAATAGCGGTGCAATCCATAAAGAACCAATGACAGCATTCCGCCAATACTGAAATAAAAACTGGTCATGATCATCAGAAATACACTAACTGTAAAAAGACCACTTTTTTCTTGCTCAAAATACCGGTCTACACCTATGAGTGCCAGACATAAGAACGGCATATAATCCACAAACATGATCTGCCCGCTGTACTGACCGATCATCGGTCCTGCCAGCAGGAACATCAGTGACAGGATAAAAGCAGTGCCTGTATCCGTCTTTCTGCTTTTCAGCCAGTAATAAAACAGCAGTACCGAAGCAGTCAGACCTGTTATGCTGACCGCCATGATGTAATCCGACATTTTCACAAACGGAAGCAGATATGACGGCAGAATCAACGGACTATATAGTCCGTAATAAGCAAAATGATAAATATTCTGGCCGCCACCCAGATTCGCCGCAAATTCGGGAAATAACTTTCCGGTTGCATAAAACTGCTGCCGGAAATAATCCGGCAGCACACTATGCTGACTGAGCCAGTCTACCTTTGCTCCAAAGATTCCATATCTGCCCACAAACATCCGGCAAAAAAAGAGTGTTAAGCCTGTAAGCAGCAGGTAAGGAATGTATCTCTTAACCTTGTCCATAACTCTTCCTCCGCAGATTTTGTGATAATGGCATCATCATAATCCGCTGCTCTTCTTTACTGGAATCCTTTAACAGGTATACAGGCCGGTTCTTTACTTCTAGGTATGTCTTGGCAAGATACTGTCCCAGAATTCCGGTACACAGAAGCTGTACACCACCCACGCCAAACAAGATACAAACCATCGATGGCCATCCGGCCACCGGATCTCCCCAGATTAATGTACGGACTACGATCGCAACAATCATCAGGAATGATAATCCGCAGAACAAAACTCCCATATACGCTGCAATCGACAGCGGAACTACAGAAAATCCCGTGATTCCCTCCAACGAGTAAATGAATAATTTCTTTACATTCCATTTTGTTTCTCCGGCAGATCTTTCGATATTCTCATATTCCAGCCATTTGGTGCGGAATCCGACCCACCCGAAGATTCCTTTTGAAAAGCGGTTATATTCACTCATTTCCAGCACTGCATCTATCATCTTACGGTTCATCAGGCGGTAATCTCTGGCACCGCTTACAATCTCTGTCTTGGAAATCTTATTGATTACGTTGTAAAACTCTTTAGATAAGAATGAACGAATCTTTGGTTCACCCATTCTTGTTGAACGTCTGGTTGCCACGCTGTCATATGCTTCTTCTTTTAAAATTCTGTACATATCAGGCAGCAGCGACGGCGGATCCTGCAGATCTACATCCATGATTGCAGCATAATCACCGCTTGCGTTTTGAAGTCCCGCATAGATCGCTGCTTCTTTTCCAAAGTTTCTGGAAAAGGATAGGTACTGACATCTTCCGTCCTTTCTGTGTAAGTCTTTCATAATCTCATATGTTCTATCGGATGACCCGTCATCTACAAATAGCAGTTCAAAACTGGTCTGTTTTTTCATGCTGTCCATGACTTTTTTCATTTCTGCATAATAAATTGGCAATGCTTCTTCTTCATTGAAGCACGGGATGATAATACTGATCTTGTCCATAACAATAAGCCTCCTCATCTTTTTCTTGATGCTATTGTAGGCTTCGTTTCTTAAAGACATACGCAAATAATTCTTAAGATTTCTTAAAAACTTCTGTTATTTTTTAAAATATAAGTTCTATCTTCGTACCTTCACCCAGTTTACTGTCCACATGGATCTTCGCCCCATGAAGCATTGCTCCATGCTTTACGATAGACAGTCCAAGACCTGTTCCACCTGTTTCTTTAGAATGGCTTTTGTCTACACGATAAAAACGTTCAAAGATACGGTCCGTCTCATTCTCCGGAATTCCGATTCCGGTATCCGTAACGCAGACCTTCTTTCCCTGCAGGGTATTACCTACCCAGACGGTTAATTTTCCGCCTTCTTTGTTATACTTGATCGCATTTTCACAGATATTGTAAATCATCTCATCAAGGATCTGACGGATACCCACATACTCTACCGGTTCTCCCGTCACCTCTACATGCACTTTCCGCTTCGCTGCCTGTGGTGAAAGTCTGGTCAGAATCTCCCTCGTCAGCTTATAGAGATCTACTTCTTCTTTTTCCAGCTGCACATTGCCCTCATCCAGTTTTGATAACTTGATGATATCTTCTACCAAAGTGATCAGACGCCTTGCTTCATTATAGATTCTTTCCGCAAAACCTTTCATATCTTCCGGCTTTACCAGTCCGCTTTTCATGATTTCTGCGTAACCTGAAATTGACGTAAGCGGTGTCTTCAGTTCGTGAGATACATTTGCCGAGAATTCTTTTCTCATATTGGCAACTGCATCTTTTTCTTTATTCTGCTTGTCGATACTCTGTAAAAGAGGTGTTAATTCTTCGTACACGTCATTCTCCAATGGATTCTCAAGATCCAGTCTGTTGATTGGGCGGATCAGTCTCGTTACCTGCCATTTTACAAGGATTCCCGCAAATGCCAGCATGATCAATGCGATCATCCCCATCGCCGGGAATACCTTCATTGCTGTCCGGAATGCAGTATCTACCGTCTTTGATACTCGCAGGATATCTCCATTTTCCAATTTCACTGCATAATAGAACATCTCCTTATTCAATGTATTCGATTCACGGATATCCTGACCACTTCCGTTTTTCAGCGCAGCTTTTACTTCCGGCCGGTTCTTGTGATTCTGAAGGGTTACATCATCTTCTTTTGAGTCATATTTCACCTTACCATCCGGATCAATCAGGGTAATTCTTGTGTCCACATGCACGTTATCCATCGTCTTCAGATAAGACTCCCCGGAAGTGTCGAGTGCTACGTTAATATAATCCGCTTCCTGTCTTACCTCTCCTTCCATGATATGGATCGTCTGGCGGTATACAACCAGCGTGGTGATCGCATAAGCTATGAGCATCGTCAGGGTAATGACAAGAATCATGCTGCTTTGGATCTTTTTTCTCATACTTTGTTTCATATTATTACCTGCTCATACGGTATCCGACTCCGCGGACCGTCTCAATCTGTTCGCCTGCATCTCCAAGCTTCTGTCTTAAAGTTCTGACATGCACATCCACGGTTCTCGTCTCCCCGTCGAAATCATATCCCCAGATATCTTCCAGAAGCTGGTCTCTGGTAAGGACAATATTCGAATTCTTCATCAGGCGTTTCAATAATTCATACTCTTTCAATGTCAGGTTCACCACTTCTCCGTGAACGGTCACTTCATGCTTCTTCGGATCCAGCCGGATCTCTCCGATCTCAAATGCATCCTCTCCGGATATGCTTCCATTTGCGCTGCGTCTTAATACAGCCTTGATACGTGAGATCAACTCCATCATGCCAAATGGTTTTGTAACATAATCATCCGCACCGGCATCCAATCCTTTTACCTTATCGTATTCTGCTCCCTTGGCTGTAACCATGATGACCGGAATCTCTCTCGTTTTCTTAGATGCTTTTAACTTACTCAAAAGCTCCATTCCGTCTTCTCCCGGCAGCATAATATCAAGCAAAACAAGCTCTGGCGTCTCTAATGCCAGAGCTTCAAGGAATGAACTTCCATCTTCGAATCCGCGCGCCTGAAACCCTGTGCTCTCCAGGGTATACACCACCAGTTCCCGTATGTTACTGTCATCTTCTACACAAAAAATCATTCCTCTTTCTCCTTCTTTATACTACAGAAGCCTTGTGGATTCCTGTGATAGAGAATTCCACCCACTCTGCGATATTTGTTGCATGGTCTGCGATACGTTCCAGATATTTTGCAACCATGATCAGATCAATCGCCTCTCCCCCCTGTTCTCCTTTATTTTCCGCAATAAAGTTGATCAGTGTTGTCTTCACTTCTTCAAAAAGTTCATCCACGATATCATCATCTTTTATAACTTTTCTGGAAAGTTCAAGGTCTTTTTCCACATATGCATTGACGCTGTCACGCACCATCTTTCCGGCCGCTTCTGACATTTTGATGATCTTTGGAATGTCCTGTGCTTCCGACTTCTCCTCTGTAATGATGATCTCTGCAATATCCGAAGCCTGATCGCCGATACGTTCCATATCTGTGATCATTTTCAATGCCGCTGAAATCTGTCTCAAATCTCTTGCCACAGGCTGCTGCTGGAGAAGCAGTTTCAAACAAAGTCTTTCAATATCTGTCTCTGCCTGATCGATCTCTTCATCTGCCTCGATCACCTTCTGTGCCTGTTCCATACTTCCTTCTTTTAATGCTGTTGTTGCTTTTCCGATTGCAACTTCACATAATTCACCCATACGTATAAGCTGCTCATTAAGTAACTCCAGCTGCTGATCAAACCGATTACGCATATCCTAGCCAAACCTCCCTGTGATATAATCTTCCGTTCTCTTATCTGCCGGAATCGAAAATAATTTTTCTGTTTCATTATATTCAATGACTTCTCCCAACAGGAAGAATGCCGTATTATCAGACACACGTACCGCCTGCTGCATATTATGTGTTACCATAACGATAGTATAATCTTTTTTCAATTCCATCGCAAGGTCTTCTATCTTAGATGTCGAGATAGGATCCAGTGCCGATGTCGGTTCATCCATAAGGAGCACTTCCGGCTGCACCGCCAGTGCTCTTGCAATACAAAGTCTCTGCTGCTGGCCGCCTGACATTCCAAGTGCGCTGGTCTTTAATCTGTCCTTGCATTCATTCCAGATTGCCGCATCTCTTAAAGATTTTTCTACCAGGTCATCCAATTTTGCTTTTGAACGTATTCCATGGGTTCTTGGTCCATAAGCAATATTATCATAGATACTCATTGGAAACGGATTCGGTTTCTGGAACACCATTCCAACTCTCTTTCTTAATAAATTCACATCGATATCACGGAAAATATCCTTGCCATCCAGAAGAATCTCTCCGTCAATCTTACATCCCTCTACCAGATCATTCATACGGTTGATTGATTTTAATAGTGTAGACTTTCCACATCCGGATGGACCGATGAATGCTGTGATCTTATTCGCTTCTATCTCAAGATTCACATTTTTCAGAGCATGGAAATCACCGTAATGAAGTTCCATGTTCTTGATACTTATTTTACTCATGTATGATTCCTTCCTGTTTTTTTCTGATTTATCTCTGTACAGCTGCTATGCTTTTGTAATCCGTTTGGCGATCATGCCCGACAGGGTATTGATCACAACTACCAGAACCAGCAGTACTACAGCCGTCGCATAAGCCTGATTCATATAAAGGCCTTCACTTGACAGATTATACATGTGCACTGCCAGGGTTCTTCCTGAACTCAATACATTCTTCGGCACCTTTGCAACAGTACCTGCTGTATAGATCAATGCTGCTGTCTCTCCGACGATTCGTCCAATCGCCAGGATCACACCTGCAAGGATTCCAGGTATTGCCGATGGAAGTACGATCCGAAATACTGTACGTAATTTTCCTGCTCCCAGTCCGAAACTTCCTTCTCTGTAAGAATCCGGTACGGATTTCAATGCTTCTTCTGTACTTCTCATGATCAGCGGTAATACCATGATCGCAAGAGTAAACGCTCCTGCCAGAATCGAAAATCCCCATTTACAGGTATTTACAAAGAACAGCATACCGAACAGTCCATATACGATAGATGGAATTCCCTGAAGCGTCTCTGTTGTAAGTCTGATCACTTCTACAAATTTATTCCCACGTTTTGCATATTCCACAAGGAAGATCGCTGCGAAGATTCCAAATGGAACTGCGATCAGAAGTGATAACAGGGTCATGATCACTGTGTTGATCAATGCCGGCATCAGCGAGGCATTTTCCGATGTATAATGAAGTGAGAAAATGGATGGTTTCAAATACGGAACACCATGCGCCAGCACATATACGATCAGAAATATAAGTACTGCAAATGTCATAATTGCAGAAAGCATGACAAGAAGCATTACGATCAGTGATCCAGGAGTTCTGGTGTATGCTTTTAACTTATCTTTCCATGTTACTTCATTACTACTCATAATTCTTCCCCCTCTTCAAAAGTGCTACACAGAAGTTCAGAAGAAGGATAAATACGAAGAGAACTACGCCGGTTGCAATCAGTGCTTCTCTGTGAAGTCCGGATGCATATCCCATCTCAATTACGATATTTGCTGTCAGTGTTCTGACTCCTCTGAAGATTCCTTCCGGCATTCTCGGCTGATTACCAGCCACCATGATCACTGCCATCGTCTCTCCTATCGCACGCCCGATTCCAAGAACAATAGCTGCCACTACTCCGGATTTGGCTGCCGGTAAAACAACAGTAAAGATTGCTCTTTCATGTGTTCCGCCAAGTGCTACCGCACCTTCATAGTACTGTGTAGGAACTGCTCTAAGCGCAGATTCCGTAAGTCCGATGATCGTTGGTAAGATCATCATTCCCAGAAGAATGGATGCTGTGATCATACTGCTTCCGTTCCCCCCCTGATGAAGTGTTCTTCCGATTTCTCTTACCCACGGTACGAGAACTACAAGACCGAAAAATCCATAGACAACGGATGGGATTCCTGCCAGAAGTTCTGTTGCCATCTTCAGTGGTTTATAGATTACTTTCGGACAGTAGAATGCCATGAATACTGCTGTCAGGATTCCAATCGGTACACCGATGATAATTGCGCCGGCCGTTACATACAGACTTCCAATGATCATCGGAAAGATTCCGTATATGTCATTCTTTGGTTTCCATAATTCACCGGTCAGGAATTCCCCGAATCCGATTTTACTCATTGCAGGAATTCCATTTGCAAACAAGAAAATACAAATGAGTGCAACCGCCAGTACTGAAGCACAGGCGGCAACTGCAAACACTCCCTGCATGAATTTCTCTGTCCATGCTTTTGATTTCATATTATTTCACTACCTCATCCCATGTGGTTGCATCACCAGTGTAAATTGTCTTTACCTGATCACTGCTAAGTTCATCTGTTGTATTGTTTTTATTTACAATAACTGCAATACCGTCTGTAGCAATTACCTGGCTGTCCAGTTTATCTTTTTCTTCATCCTGTAATTCACGTGATGCCATTCCGATATCATAACTTCCGTCGATTGCTGATGTCATACCTGTTGTAGAGTCTGTAGTCTGAAGCTCAATCTCTGCTCCTGTATTAACTTTCTTATATGCTTCGATCAGTTTTTCCATAACCGGTGATACGGAAGAGGATCCGCCGACAACTGCTTTTCCGGATGGCTTGCTTCCCGCATAAGCTTCTGCTGAATCGTCTCCGATATATCCGTTGTCTGAAATTACCTGCTGTCCTTCTTTGCTCATGATATAAGCGATGAAGTCTTTTGCCACTTCATTATCTGCACCTTTCTTTGTTGCAATGTTAAATGGTCTGCAGATTTTATATTTTCCATCTTTGATGTTCTGCTCTGTAGCTTCTTCTCCGTCAATCTTTAAAGCTTTTACTGTATCATTTAATGATCCGAGTGATACATAACCGATTGCATAATCATCTCCGGCTACTGTTGTAAGCATTACGGATGTGCTGTTTGTGATCTGTGCATCATCTGTTGTCATATCAACTTTTTCACCGTCTTTCTTTTCTTCAATCCCGAAAAGTTCGATGAATGCTCCTCTTGTTCCTGAACCATCTTCTCTTGAAACAATTGTGATATCATTTGAAGAATCCCAGTCGCTTTCACTCTTGCTGCTCTTGTCATCTGAGGAAGCACTGTCGGAGCTTCCACATCCGACTGCAAGTCCTGCTGTCATTGTTGCTACTGATAAAATTGCAATAAACTTTTTCAACTTCATAATCATACTCTCCTTAGATTCTCATCTTTTTTCATTCTGATTTTTTTCCTTGTCGCTTTCGACAATAGTTATCTTAAGGGACCTATGTTAAATCCAAAATCCGTGGATTGTTAAATATATGTAAAGTGTATGCAGAAATTTTATAGAAATGTAAAATCACTTTTTTCACAGCCGGATTTTATGACTGTGCGCTTTCAAATTGAATTTCTTAATTTTTCATGCTATAATTCCTCTACAGGGCTGTCTGAAAATGCTTTTTCTGATATGTTCTTATTACTTATTTACAAAAACAGACAGAAAATTTACATTATAAAAAAGAAAGAGGATTATAATTCTATGTGGATTGCAGATCAATGGAAAGATTATGAAGTAATAGATTGTAGTAAAGGTGAGAAATTAGAGCGCTGGGGACAGTACACGCTGGTCCGTCCGGACCCGCAGGTTATCTGGGATACCCCGAAAACCGAGCGTGGATGGAAACATATGAACGGTCACTATCACCGTAGCAAGAAAGGCGGAGGGGAATGGGAATTCTTCAGTCTCCCGGAACAGTGGCAGATTCATTATAAAGAACTGACATTTAATCTGAAGCCTTTCAGCTTCAAGCACACCGGTCTTTTCCCGGAACAGGCAACGAACTGGGACTGGTTCTCTGAGAAGATCAGAAATGCAGGAAGACCGATCAAAGTACTGAATCTCTTTGCTTACACAGGTGGTGCTACTCTCGCAGCCGCTGCTGCCGGAGCAAGTGTTACACATGTAGATGCTTCTAAAGGAATGGTTGCATGGGCAAAGGAAAATGCAGCCTCTTCCGGATTATCTGACAGACCGATCCGCTGGCTGGTCGATGACTGTGTAAAATTTGTAGAGCGTGAGATCCGCCGTGGCAATCAGTATGATGCCATCATCATGGACCCTCCGTCATACGGACGTGGACCTAAAGGTGAGATCTGGAAGATCGAGGATGCAATTCATCCGCTGATCAAGTTATGTACACAGATTCTGTCGGATGACCCATTATTCTTTCTGGTCAACTCCTATACAACAGGACTTGCACCGGCCGTTCTGACTTATATGCTTGGAACGGAGCTCAAGAAATGGAACGGACATGTGGATTCACAGGAGATCGGACTTCCTGTTACGCATTCCGGACTGGTGCTGCCTTGCGGGGCTTCTGGAAGATGGGAAGCGGTTTAACGCAATAGGAACTGACTTTCCCGGTCCTGAATAAAAATATAGAAGCGCTTTCTGTGCTGATTCAATCATGAAGTAACTCATATGCACAGAAAGTGCTTCTATATTTTTATTCAGTTACGTTTTCGCATGCTCTACTCATTAAACAACAAGTTCTGCCAAATGTATAATTGCTCTAATACCTTCGATTCTTCCTTCTTCACGGCCACGTTCTATCCCCAGCTTCTGTAAAATCAATCAGCAGTTCGTCTAACGCAACAATATCAACCTCTTTTTCCATTCTTCAGATCCTCCACAATTTCATTATACCGTTTTTTATTTAGCCGGTAGAAAAATAATACAACAGCTGTTACAATCCACAGAATCCCCGGAATGGTTGTAAATGCATATTTCATAATACTGATAACCGTATCATTTTGTGCCTGATTTGCCACGTATCCATATTTTCCAAGTAATGCCGCAAGCATCGCTGTACCGATCGCCATTCCAATCTTATTTCCAAGAGAAACGAATGCATATTGAAATCCATCATTCCGAAGTCCGGTTTTCCATTCTCCGTATTCCACACAGTCCGGAATGATCGCATAGATTGCTGTATTAAATCCTGAAAAAAAGAACTGTGTAACACCTGCCAAAATATAGAATACAACTGCTGAATCTTTTACATTAAAGAAATACATTGCCAGCATTGAAATACCTGTTAAAAAGGCAAATATCGAAGCTGTCCTTCCTTTATTGTTAAGTTTTCGGAATACCGGTTGAAAACATGCGGCACCGATAATGGATGGAATAATAATGCACATAGAATAAGTAGTATAATAAGATGCATTTCCTTCTACATATGTAAAATAATATAAAATGTCAGCATTTCTTCCATATAATGTAAATCCAAATAAAACCTGTCCGATTAATGCAAGTATATACGGTCTGTTCTGCATCACGGCTTTTAACTGTACTTTAATTGATATTTTTTCCTTTTCCGGAATTGTCACCTGCTCCTTCGTCTTCGCAAAGCAGAAGAAATGGCATGCCGCAAATATACATCCATAGATAATTGCTACAAATAAATATCCGTTCTTCGCACTCTGGCTTCCCAGCTTTCCAATCAAAGGTACTGTAATAATGTTGATAATCCCGATTGCAATCATAGCCGCAACCGAACGCGAAGTATTAATTTTTGCCCGTTCATCAATGTCCTGTGTCATCGCACCGCAAAGTGTTCCATACGGAATATTTACACATGTGTATCCCAGTACAAGCAGGCAATATGTAATAATCATATAGATAACCTTTGCCGTATCTGGCCAGTCCGGATGTGCCCAGAATGTCAACATTAAAAGCACTGCCGTAATGGGTGCTGCAACAAGCAGCCATGGACGGTAACGTCCCCATCTTGTTTTTGTCTTATCCGTCAACCCTCCGACAATCGGATCATTAATCGCATCCCAGAATCTTGAAAATAACATCAATGCTGAAACAGCCGCCATACTGATTCCAAACACATCTGTATAAAATATCATTAAAAAATTACTTACAAACATCCAACTGAAATTGCATCCGACATCACCAAATCCATATGCAATTTTACTGATCAATGGCACTTTTCCATTCTTACCCTCGTTTCCCATGGCTCCTCCTTATCAGCGTTTCTGACAAAACTTCTGTTCTCTCCTGATCTAATCTTTATTCCTGTACATTAATGATTACTTTCATCGTTGTTTCCCGGTTATCATCGATATACTGATAAGCTTTCAGATACTCCTGGAATGCAAATGTTTTTGAGATCAGTGGTCTTAAATGAACCTTTTCTTCATTTACAAGTCTGATTCCGTCAACATAGTCATCGTGCCGGTACATCATTGTGCTCTTGATATCCAGTTCATGATCATTAGCCACTGCAAGATCAATCTCTGCCATTCCTGCAAACACTGCAACCAATACAATAATGCTTCCTTTTCTTGCATACTTGATTGCCTGTCCCATTGTGATGTTATTTCCTGCACAATCATAAATCACATCGGCTTTGTCTGGTCCGAATGTTTCCAACATTGCTTCACCGAAATCTTTTTCTTTTGTATTCACACAGACATCAATGCCACATTCTTTCGCCTTATCCAGACGGAGATCACTGACATCCGTGATCATAACTTTTGCTGCTCCCATTCCCTTTGCTGACTGTGCCACAAGATTACCAATCGGACCGGCACCAAGCACGGCAATGTTCATTCCTTTCACATCACCAACCTGCTTTACTCCGTGAACTGCAACAGCCAGTGGCTCGATCATTGCACCTTCTTCATATGACATTTCTTCCGGAATTGGTGTTACTTTCGATGCATCTACTGCAAAATATTCTGATGCTGTTCCGGTTGTCTGGAATCCCATAACTTTTAATTCTTCACACAAATTGTATTTTCCGTGTCTGCATGGATAACATTCTCCGCAATAAACCTGTGGCTCAATTGTTACTTTCTGACCTTCGTGAAATACTGTCACATCTTTCCCAAGTTTTACAACTTCACCGGATACTTCATGTCCCTGTGTTACCGGATATGAGGTAAATGGATGCTTGCCGTGATATACATGAATATCAGAACCACAAATGCCGATATTCATAATCTTTACCAATACCTGATCATCTTTTACCTCCGGAACTGGTACCTCTCTGAAAATAATCTCTCCTGGTTTTGTCATTACCTGCTGTAACATATTGTTTTCCTCCTTCATTCTTTTGTTTTATCTTTTATTAAATGTTTTATTAAAGTAATTACATTATTGTACAACCACTCTATTTTGTCAATATATGAATGCCTATTTCTACTTGTTGCACAAGTTTGATCAACTTTTTTATGCATATTTACCAACTGGATATGCATAGAATTTGCCACTGGCAACTTCTCTTGCATACTTAGATATCTATAAAACCTGCCAATTGCAGCTTCTTCCGAACATCTGACAATAAAAAAAGAGGTAAATATTCAAAGTCCGTAATCATTACGAGCCTTGAATTTCACCTCAGTTTTTCATTCTTATTCTTTTTCCTACAACATATCAAATTTATAAATGCTGTATATATTCAGAGAGGAAATGTTTTGCCGCTCCGACAGCTGATGCCTCTCTTTTATAGGAGCAATTTTTTAAGTAACGTACATCATGTTCAAAACCATTATATGCCATCACTTTTTCCCCCAGTGGTATCATATACTCTGATAAATACCCCCCGACTTCTCCTCCAAGTATGATATCTGTGTCATACGCCATTCGCAGATTGGAAATCAAAATAGCCAGATTATCCAGATACTGATTCCATTTTTCCACAGTCTTTGTATTTTTCTGCTCCACTTTTTCCATAAATTGTTCCAACGTCATTTCCTGCTCTTCATCAGTCAATGCACTGGCTGCGCAATAGGCATCTGCACACCCGGCTTTTCCGCAATAACATTTCTTTCCTCCCGGCACCAGAATCATATGTCCGAATTCTCCTGCTTTCTGATTCTGACCAGCCACCAGTTTTCCATTAATACAGAATGCGCCGCCTAATGTATTGTTGAGCGAAAGATACACAGCATCCTGATATTCATGCATATCTTCTGCCATCATCGCAGCATTTGCATCATTTGCAAAATACACTGGATAAGAAAATACCTGTTCCAGAAAGCTCAGACTGAAATTCTCCAATTGCAGTGCATGAGATTTCACAACCATTCTATTCGCCTGATCAATAATACCGGGAATCGAAATTCCGATTCCTAATATCTTTTCCCGGTCTTCTACATCTTTCAGGAAGTCCTCCACCATTTCAGCTACTTTTAAGCAATAAGATGTTTCTGTTGAAAATTTTAACCGCATCCGGATTGTTTTTTCTATTTCATACTGCATGTTCAGCAATACGATTCCCAGATGATTTGCTGTGATCACTACACCGACTGCATATTTATATGCCGGATTAATCCCTATCCGTTTTGCTTTACGACCGCCGGTAGATTCATATTCTCCTATCTCGATGACCATATTCCGGTCGATCAGTTCGTTTACATTAGAAAGCACCGTCGGCATACTTAAGCTCAGATTCTGCGCCAGTTCTGCCTTTGATGTAATTTTATTATTGATGATATAGTTTACAATTTTAGATTTTGTAATATTCTTTTTTTCATTTCGCCCTGCCATATCAGACCTCTTTTATAAATTATTTTACAAAAGTATCTTAGTCCTTTTTTGCTATTCTGTAAAGAATAAATATGTTGCTTCTGAAAAACTTTTTTCCAAGGCACAACGATATAAAACAAGCCACCGGGACAGATACCACTCTTTTTTCTCCATCCCAATGGCTCAATTTAATATTCCTATTACATCCGCTAACGAATCACAGACCCGATACGTAAGTTCCCGTATCTCCTGTGTCGGCTGCACAAGATCCGGCACCATGATCACCTGCATGCCCGCCTGATGTGCCGACAGGATTCCTCCTGGCGCATCTTCAAACGCCATACAATATTCCGGCTGTATTCCCAGACTTTCACATGCTTTCTGATAAATCTCCGGATCCGGCTTCGCTTTCTTCACCATATCTCCACAGACCACACTGTCAAAATACGAATCTATTCCGGCCCGGATCAGATTCCCCATGGCATACTCTCTGCTGGAAGATGTCGCTACTGCCATCTTATATCCTTGCGATTTTCCATAAGCCAGCAGTTCTTTTGCACCTTTTTTCAGCGGAAGACCTTCTTTATCCACAATTTTCCAGAAGTTATCCCGTGTCAGTTTTCCAAATTCTTCAAACGGAAAGTCTTCCCGGATATATTTTCTGAAATATTCATTCCGGCCTGCGCGGTTCATTCCGAGTGTGTGATAGATGACGTCCCCCATATGCGGGATTCCCAATTCATCACCTGCGATCTCCCATGAGCGCTGTACAATACGCTCAGAATCGAACAACAGACCATCCATGTCAAATATAAAAGCTTTTATATCCATCCTAGAACTCTATGCCTCTTCCAAGTGCATCCTTCAGATAATCTGCAACTTCTTCTAATTTATGTACGGCCTCCATCTTCTCTTCGAATTCATCCCCGATGGATTCCTTATTAATGAGTGCCTGCTGAATCTTCTTTACATCTTTGATTAAATTCTCTGTCATATCAAAAACCTCCCTTTTACTGTCTATCAGGAAATTTACTTTCCGATGATCGATTTACCTCAATGTATGTATTAGCATTATAACACAAAACTTTTTACTATTCTCTGAAATTATGTTACAATTTAATTAATTTTTGCAAATTATTATCTTTTTCTCAGATTTGTTCATGCATCATTCGAACGAATTCTTCCATTACACGTGTTTTATATTTGTGTGTCTTGTAATAGAAGAATACTTTTCTCTTTGCTTCTTCCCCATCTAATTTGTAGTACACCAGATTTTCAAATGTCGGGAGCTGGCTTACCAGGATATCGCTGATGAAGGTTGCTCCAAGCTGCGTAGACGAGGCCATATATGCTGTCGACTGCTGATTGAATTCCAACACAATATTGGGTTTAAATCCAACATTTCGGCACAGCCTGTCTCCTCTGATTCTGGTATCATTTCCCTGTGTCAGCATAATAAACGGAAGATCCGCAAATCTCCCTAACGGAACTGCCGGATATTTCTGGTTCAGATAATTTTTATTTTTGATATTCTTATAAGAAAGCTGATACATTCCCAGTTCTTCATTTACGGCAAAATGTTTTGGAACCGCAAGTAATATATTTTCTTCGCAATATAATTCTTTATTATATAGAATACTGTCATAGTGATAATTATCAATGACAAAATCCAGCGCATTACTGCCCAGCATTTCTTCCAGTTCGGCCGTATTCCCCTCTATCAGCTGAATATGTACATCCGGAAATTTCTGATTAAATTGAGTGATCAGAGACGGTACCACATATGCGGCAAACAGCGTACTTGCTCCTACTGCAAGATTCCCCGTCTTCAGACCCGCCAGGTCATTGATGTAATTCTCTACCCGCTGTTCGATCTGGGTGATCTCCTCCGCTGCCTCAATATATACTTTTCCGACCTCTGTAAGTTGGAGCGGTGTTGTACTTCTGTCAAATAACGGTTCCCCGATAATCTCTTCAATCTTTTTAATCCTTGCACTCAAAGACGGCTGACTGATGTACAGATTCTGTGCCGCTTTGGTAAAACTTCTTTCTTTATACACTTCATAAACATATTTTTTCCATACAAACATACACGTAACCTCTCATATCCTGCTATCATCTGTTTTCCCTTTTCACATGACAGCTATAGTCAGACTCTTATAATTGTTATAGCACTATAAGTATTGGATTCTCTGTCCACACGGACATATCATTATATTAATGAAACAATTATTCCAATATGAATTTGGGGTTTATTGGAATAAAGATAAAATAATAAAAAGCGGGGAATAAAATTATGAAACCAATCGTACGCGCCGGGCGCATGAAACCAGTACACTCTGATATCCGTGGTCCATTATTCGTAGAATCCATGAAACGCCAGAAACAGGGGATCGATATCTTAAAATTAAATACCGGAAATCCTGCAACCTTTGGCTTCGGGCTGCCTGACAGCATCAAAAATGCGTTGATGGAACACATGCAGGACGGTGTCGGCTACTGTGACTTCAAGGGAATGCCACAGGCAAGACAGGCAATCTGTGATTATGAGACCAGTAAAGGGATCAAAGGTATCACGCCGGATGACGTATTTATCGGTAACGGTGTCAGCGAAGTTGTATCGTTCGCTTTAACACCTTTGTTAAATGATGGAGATGAAGTCTTAGTTCCTTCTCCTAGTTACTCCCTCTGGGGCAATTCCGTATATCTCGAAGACGGTAAACCGGTCTTCTATACCTGTGATGAACAGGCCAACTGGTATCCGGACATTCAGGATATCCGTTCCAAGATCACAGATAAGACAAAAGCAATCGTTATCATCAATCCGAATAACCCGACCGGTGTACTCTATCCAAAGGAACTCCTTCTTGAGATCATCCAGATTGCAAGAGAATCCGGACTTCTGATCTTTGCAGATGAAATCTATGACCGTCTCGTTATGGATGGCAAACAGCACATCTCTCTTGCTTCACTGACAGAGGATGTTCCGGTCATTACATTAAACGGTCTGTCCAAATCACACTGTCTGTGCGGATACCGCTGCGGATGGATGGTCATCAGCGGTCCAAGAGAACTGACCGAAGATTACAGACAGGGCATCATCCAGTTAACATCTCTGCGTCTGTGCGCCAATACCATGGCACAGATCGTCATCCCTGCAGCTCTTGATGATATGGAGACACCTGCTTCTATGGTTCGGCCGGGCGGCAGAATCTATGAGCAGCGAGAAGCAACCGTTCGTGAACTTGAGAAGATCGACGGTCTGTCATTTGTAAAAAATGACGCTGCATTCTATGTCTTCCCGAAACTGGACGTGAAGAAATTTAACATCACCAATGACAAGCAGTTTGCCCATGATCTGCTGGATGTCACCAATATCCTGCTCGTTCCCGGAAGTGGATTCGACTGGAAAGATCCGGATCACTTCCGTATCGTCATGCTTCCGCAGGCAGATATCTTAAGTGATGCGATTCGCCGGATGGGAACATTCCTTGACGGATATAAGCAGAAATAATATGAGCAGCAGCCATCCTTAAATAGTACATAGATAAAATACATTCCCGGTAAAAATCCAATCTCTCTTTTTTCGTCGATGTTTCAGTTATCCGAGAATGTATTTTTATCTGCTTTTCACTGTATTCCAGGCTCCGACTACTTCATTTACGGTGCTGACTGTCACAAATGCATGTTCATCTGTTTCGTGGATGAAAGATAATAATTTTCCATATTCATTCTTTTCTAATATCGTTACAACTTCTACATGCTCTGCATGATCCAGACCTCCATATGCCGGATAAATCGTCGCACCTCTGCGTAATTCCCTTACAATATAATTCTGAATTTTTTCATGCTCCTTTGAAAGAATGGATACTTTCTTACGCACATGGAATCCATCACAGAACCGGTCTAATACCTGACCGTAGATCAACGTACCTACAAGACTTATTACCATTGTCTCCCGATCATATACAAAGATCGCTGCCATCGATATGAGCACACCTATGATCGTAATACTCTGTCCTATTTTAAATCCAAGATACTTATTGATCAACTTCGCAACAATATCAATTCCCCCGCTGGATGCATTCATGTTAAATAAGACGGCCTGTCCTGCACCAACCACGATCATGAAGCATACCAGATCGATCACGATATTCCCGGACAAGGATTCCACATGCGGAGTCAGTATCTCAAAAATCCTCAGATACATCGGAAGCATAAGTGATGCAAGAACGGTCTTCACACCGAATTCCCTGCCGATAAAAATATACCCTATGACCAACAGTATCATATTTAAGACAAATGTAATTGTCGATACCGGTAACGGAACGATCTTTACCAGAACAAGAACCAGTCCTGACAGACTTCCAAGCACCAGATTATTTGGCATCATTTCATAATATACAGCTGCCGACATTAAGAACATGCCACCCAGCATCATAATAAATTCTTTTTTTGTTATCTTCATTTCATTCTTCCTTAATTCAATATTTCCGCACAAAGATGTACTCCTCTTTTTTTGTGCAAAGAGGAGTACATCTTTTTCTGAAGGGTGTCTATGCCTAAATCTGTTTCAGGCATATCTATACAATTATCATTGTTTTTATCCAGCACCCGGCGGTTAGTCCACCAATGCCGATAATTTCTTGTCCAGAGCTATCATGATCAGCGCCGCTGCAAACGATACAACCGCAACTCCGATACATGCTACTTTGAATTCAATCTTTCCGCCAAACAGCAATCCATATACCGGACCATAACTCTTTGCTGCGATAAATGTTGCAAATCCCCATACCGACATCATAACAGCCAGATAACGGCTCGGTGAATATTTACTGATAAATGAATGCCCCAGTGGTGAGAAGAACATCTCTCCCATTGTCAGAAGGAAGGCAAATACGATCAGCCATAACACACTTGCCTTTTCCCCACCACGCATGATATCAATTGCTGCGTAGAAGAGATATCCGACACCGATGATCGCAATTCCAAGTCCGGTCTTTCTGAACAGACTCATATCCCCCTGCGGTCTTGCCGCCAGTTTCTTCCATAATTCCGCTGTTACAGGTCCCAGGATAACACAGAACAGTGAGTTGGCTGCATCAAACCATGTAGACGGTACCTGATAACCTGCTACTACCCAGTCCATATTCTCTGCCCAGTAGAAATATACCGGCATATATCCCAGATACCAGAATATCCAGAATACGATGGAGAATAACGAAGCTACAAAGATTGCACCGATACGTTTCTTCTCGATCATTGTAAGCGGCTGCTTTGTTCCTGTCTCTTCTTTTTTCTTTGCCTCTGCTGCTTTTTCCTCTTCTGTCAGAGTCTTCTTGAATGGAAGCTTTCCAAGATCACCTAAGAATCTCCAGCACACAAAGATATACCAGAGTCCTCCGAGAACCATCATCAATGCTGCCATCTTAAAGCATGGTGCAAATCCAAGCACACCATCTTTTGCAAATACATCCTTATACAGGATTCCCACCAGGAATGTTCCGATGAATGCACCCACATTTACCAGTGTATAACGCATCGAAAATGCCGGATCCATCTGTGATTTGTCCGTGATAACACGTCCGATGATCGCACCGTTTTTGAATAATGCAAGTCCCAGGCTTACCAGGAAGATCATCGCATATACTCCGGCAGAACTCTTTGCGATTCCTCCGGTGAAATATCCTGCCGCAGCAATAAACATACCAACCGGTGTCGTATATCTCGCACCGATATACTTATCTACGATCACTGCCCCAAACAGTGGAAGCAGATAAGAAAATGCGGTCAGGTTTGACTGCATATTGGCAGCCACTGTATCCGAAAGTCCGAGTCCTCCGGTTGCAACCGAAGCAGTTACAAAAATCAAAATCAGCGAACGTCCCAGATAATATGCCAGACGTTCAAAAATCTCTGTACAGGCACATACCCAGAACGCTGCCGGAAAGCCTTTCTTTTTTGTCTCCATATTCTTTTCCCCACTTTTTTCTAAATTCAGTCCTTACTTTTTATGTACTTTTATTTTCTCTTCCTTATTTTGTACATATATCCTTGTCTGTCTTATTTTATATCTTTCAAGAATGCTTTATATCCTCTGTAAGCTTCATAAATATCAGCCTTACTTGTCACCTCATACGGTGCATGCATAGAAAGTACAGCAACACCGCTGTCAATGACATTCATGCCATAATTTGCCATGATATATGCGATGGTTCCTCCGCCCCCAAGATCGACTCTTCCCATCTCCGCTGTCTGGAATCCGACTTCGTTATTGTCTAATACCTGACGCACTTTTGCGATATATTCCGCATTGGCATCGTTACTGTTATTCTTTCCGCGGCTTCCGGTAAATTTATTAAATACCAGACCTCTTCCAAAGTATGCTGTATTCTTTTTCTCAAATGCATCTGCATACAATGGATCAAATGCTGCACTTACATCAGAAGAAAGCATATAAGAATTTCTCAGAGCTCTTCTGACTTTTAACGGATTGCCATCTTCGGTAAGTGCCATCAGTTCTGCCACATAATCTTCAAAGAATCTGGAATGCATACCTGTTGCCCCAACGCTTCCGATCTCTTCTTTATCTACCAGAATACAACAGCTTGTTCTTTCCGGATTCTCTGTTTCCAGCATTGCAAATAATGAAGTAAAAGCACAGACCCTGTCATCCTGTCCGTATCCGATCACCATACTTCTGTCCAGTCCGCAGTCTCTTGCCTTTCCTGCCGGCACGATCTCCAGTTCTGCTGAGAGGAAATCTTCCTCTTCCATATCAAGATTCTCCTTTAAGAACTGTACTACGGCTGCCTTTACCAGCTCTTTTTCTTCTTTCTCTAACTCATCATTGCCTGTAAGCGGCTTTGTTGCAACGAGGATATCCAATCCTTCTCCTTCGACTACCACGCCCGCCTTTTTCTCAATCTGCTGCTGTGACAGATGGATCAGAAGATCTGAAATCACAAGTACCGGATCATCTTCCTTTTCCCCAATAATAATGTCCTGCACTGTTCCGTCTTTTTTTGCAATCGTTCCATGGATTGCAAGCGGAATTGTAACCCACTGATATTTCTTGATCCCACCATAGTAATGCGTATCCAGATATGCCATATCACTGTCTTCATATAATGGATTCTGCTTTACATCTATTCTTGGTGAATCAATGTGTGCTCCAAGAATATTCATACCTTCTTCTAACGGTTTCTTACCGAGCTGGAACATTACAAACGCTTTCCCCATGCAGTCTGCATACACCTTATCCCCAGCTTTTAAAGTGGTTCCCTCAGAAATACAATCTTCCAGATTCTTATATCCCCATGTATCTGCCATCTTCTTTCCAAGCTTTACACATTCACGCTCTGTCTTTCCGATATCTAGACATTCTTTATAGCGGACACTCAGCTCTTCTAAATCTTTCTGCTGATCTTCTGTGTATTCTTTCCACATATTTTTTCGCTGCATCTTTTCTCTCCTCCTTTGTATCTCGCAGTCTTTCTATGAAAAATTGTATCTCTGTTCATACAATATATCCAACGAGAAAAAGGTATGACCTATAAGCAAAGCTTATGTACTATTCCATATTATGTCATATTTATAAAATACAATCTTTTAGCTCAAAATGCAGAGAATTTACCACCAGAAACTTCTCTTGTATATTTAGGTATGCGCAAAAAAATTACCGGCCGCTTTCACAGTCGATAACTTTTTCTTATGATTTCACTACATTCTGAAGTTCTTCCAGAATCTCTTTTATTTTCTTTTTGTTTCTTTTTTTTCTGTAGAATGCTTTGATCACGCACTCTCCGTCATATCCCGGAAGCAGAAGCATATCTCCATCATAACAAGAGAAATACCGACTGTCTGCCAGTGCATATCCGTCGTTAAATTCTACCTTTAATTTCATGGTATCCACATTGTCAACTAATTCTATTCCTTGTGTAAGCAACTGTGGATCATTCTTTTGTCCATTCATCACACTGCATAAATATGACTTTGTTCCATATCTGACATAACGCTCAAGATCCTTTGCTTTAAACTCCGGCTGCTCATTTATCGATGATTCATGTCCGATATATGCCCCGATCCGGCTGGATATCAGCGGCTTTTCTCCTATTTCATCCGACTGCTCCAAATCATTCAGTCCGTATCCAATATAAATATCCAATGTATTTTCTCTCAGCATCCGGCTGCCTATGTAGGAATCCAGTTTACTGAAACGGAAGTCTTTTTCGGAATGCTTATCATTAATCATCTTCTGCATCTTTGCCCAGAATAATTTATTAATCGAACTGTCGATTCCGATACGGAGCACGCTGCTTTCTTTATATCTTTCTATCTCATTCAGCATCCGCTCATGTATCTGCACCATCTCTCTGGCATGCTCATAGACAATCTCACCTAACTCTGTCAGGCAGATCTCACCATTGCCTCTCTCCAGCAACGTGCCTCCCGCCATCTTTTCAAGAGACGCGATCTGCTGGCTCACTGCCGTCTGCGTCACATAATTTCTTGCTCCGGCTTTTGTAAAACTCTTTAATTCCACTACATCTAAAAAATATTTATATTTCCAAAGACTCATTTTGCTTACTTCCTTCCGGTAACTGCTTCAGATGATATATTTTTCTATTCTTCTCCTTCAACCAGACGGTTTAATTTCCGGGTTGCTGCCGTGATTAGAAATAATTTTTTGTCGACAATCGTCAATGCTTGAATGTAATATATCATATTTTTGTGCGTTTTTCAATATATTTTTTATATTTTATATCTCTTTTTGTGTTTTATGCACAACATCTGTCATTTTAAAACATATTGCGTATTAAAAAAATCATTACAGGCATCTCCTTACAACACATGACAATAAAAAAAGAAATGCCTGTGTCATTACGCCAACATTTCTCTTTTCATCCATCATTCATTTTCCCGGAATCATGCTCTCCAAAATCCCACTACGACTTCTTTATGAAATCAGAAAGTCCAGTGAAAACCTCGTGTCTGCTTCCGTCATTCCCTGCTCTTTTAAAAGTCTGTGGATCGTACCCATATAATGATCTGACAATACCCTGCAGATTTCTTCTTTCTTCCTGCTTTTGCATGCTTCCAGCAGTTCTTTATGTATCGGATATTGCCGTTTGATCACTGCTTTTTTGTCCGATGCCAGATTATAACCTGTCACGATATTCCCATAATTCAGACTTTTCCATGCCTTATACAGACTTTTCATTCCGGTCATTCTGATCAGACAGCTGTGAAACTTATTATCATATGAAAACAGCTGATCATATTCGTCCACATTCAGACTCTTCATGCGTTCCAGTATTTCTTCCATCTCCTGCAGGGTTTCTTCCGGTATCTTTCCTCCCAGAAGACGCACTGCCATAATCTCATAATTCGCACGCATCAGATAGATTTCAAATGATTCTTCGAATGTGATCTCTTTCACGGAACATCCGGCATTTCTTACATATTCTACCAGGCCTTCGTTCTCCAGTTCGCGCAGTGCCTCTCTGATCGGCGCACGGCTGGTCTTGAATTCCTTTGCGAGTTCCTGTTCGACAATCTTCTGCCCCGGCTGCAATTCCCTGTTAATGATCCGTTTTCTTATAATATCTACAATACTTTCACGTAATGTCTTGTATCTTAATACTGTCATAACTTCTGTTATCCTGTCTTATTTTTCTAACTACTGGTTAATCTGATAATTTCCATCCGAATCAGCCTGGATATGCGATGCATAAAATGTCTCTACCGCTTTCACCATATACTCCGTGTCCTTTACACCGGCCGTCTCATAGGCCGAGTGCATGGCAAGCTGCGGTAATCCAATATCCACTGTATTCATGGACACCTGCGTCATCGCAATATTCCCCAATGTACTTCCCCCGGCTTCATCCGAACGATTAGCAAAATACTGTAATGGTACGCCTGCTTTTTCACAGATCATCCTGAATACTGCCACACTGACCGCATCACTCGTATATTTCTGTCCGGCATGTGATTTGATCACAATGCCGTCATTCATATAGACGCAGTTTGTCGCATCCGTCTTCTGCCTGTAATTCGGGTGTACCGCATGGGCATTGTCACAACTCAGCATAAAGCTTCCTGCTACTGCACGGTAGAATTCCTCTTCATTCTTTCCGAGTGCTTTGTTCATCCGCCACAATACATCATAAAGAAATGTAGATGCGGCCCCCTGTTTTGTTCCTGAGCCTACTTCTTCGTTATCAAAGCAGGCATAGACATTGATATTCTGTTCATTTTCCGCTGCCAGGAATCCCTTCATGGATGTAAATGCACACTGCAGATCATCCAGTCTCGGACATCCGATAAATTCACGGTCATTTCCCCATCTGACCGCTCCCATACGGTTATACAAGAACAGATCCATGCCATAGATATCCGTATCTTTTAATCCCAATTCTTCTGCAACTAAGGATCTTACCTCTCCTTGTTCTTTCACGCTTCCCGATAATACCGGTAACATATCAATCTGTTTATTAACAGCTCTTCCTTCATTCACTTTCCGGTCCATATGAATTGCAAGACTCGGAATCATCAGAAGATCTCTGTCCACCTTCACAAGTCTGGTTTCGATTCTTTCCCCATTCTTAACCATAACTCTTCCGGCCAGTGACAATGGTCTGTCGAACCATGTCTGGCAGATCATACCGCCGTAACCTTCGGTATTCAGTACCGTATATTTCTTTGCGACCTCAATCTCCGCATTTTCTTTCAGTTTAAATGCCGGCGAATCACTGTGTGATGCTGTCACATGGAAACTGTAGTTGTCCAGTTCTTTTCCGGCTTTTACTGCAATGATACTGGAATTATTTCTTGTTACATAGTATCTTTTCCCAGGTTTGATCTTCCACTTTTCTGACTCTTTTAATTCTTCGAATCCTTCCTGCTTCAGGATCTCTTTTAATTCTGCAACCGCATGAAATGCTGTCGGTGCATGTTCTATAAATGTTGTCAGTTCTGATATGATATTTGTTTCCATTATATTCCTCTTCATCTTCCGTTTTGTTCCGTTCCTGTCTGACAAATGTAAACGGTTCTTTACTGTACTTCCCCATAATACAGCAAATCGTCATTGCAAACAAGCACCAACCGCCAAAGAAATCCCTGTTTATTTTGCAAACATACCAACGATATCTTTTACCATCACAACAGCTTTATCCATTCCTTCTACTGTAATATGCTCATATACCCCGTGGAATGCATATCCGCCTGTTCCAAGATTCGGACAAGGAAGTCCTTTGAAGCTTAATCTTGCACCATCTGTTCCCCCGCGGATTGGCGCAACATCCGGAACGATATCTGCATTCTCGGCCGCTTTCTTCGCATATTCAATGAGCTGCATACATGGTTTGATCTTTTCACGCATATTGTAATAAGATTCTACAATCTCAATTTCAACCGTTCCTGCTCCATACTTTTCATTCAGACTGCCTGCAATCTCCTGCATTTTTGCTGCTCTTGCATGGAATCCGTCTGTATCAAAATCACGGATAAAATATTTCATCTTTGTCTCTGTTACATTTCCATTAAAGCTTACCAGGTGATAAAATCCTTCATACCCTTCCGTTGTCTCCGGTCTTTCCGACGCCGGCAGCATCTGATGGAATTCTGTTCCGATCGTCTGTGAATTCACCAGTACATCTTTTGCAGTTCCTGTATGTACACTGACACCATGGATCGTGATAAATGCTGTAGATGCATTGAAGTTCTCATACTGGATCTCACCTTCTGCACTTCCGTCCAGTGTATATCCATAATCCGCACCGAATCCTTCTACATCGAAATGCTTCGCTCCCCTTGCAATCTCTTCATCCGGTGTGAATCCGATACAAATTTTTCCATGTGGAGTTCCGTCTGTCAGGATCTCTTCTACAACAGTCAGTACTTCTGCAATTCCTGCTTTGTCATCTGCCCCAAGAAGTGTCGTTCCGTCCGTTGTGATCAAAGTCCGTCCTTTTAAATCTGCCAGATACGGGAATTCTTCTACTTTAATCATCTTTCCGCTTGTTCCAAGTACCACATCTTTCCCATCATAATTCTTAATGATCTGCGGATGAATATTGTCTCCGGATGCATCCGGTGCTGTATCCATATGTGCGATCAGTCCCAATGCCGGTGCCTTCTCACATCCCGGTGTTGCCGGAACAGAACCATATACATATCCTTTCTCGTCCACTCTCGCATCCACGATTCCCAGTTCTTTCATCTCTTCTGCCAGTAACTTTGCAAGTACCAGTTCTCTGTCTGCTGATGGAACGGTCTCGCTCGTCTCATCACTTGTCGTCCATACAGACACATACTTTAAAAATCTTTCGTAAGCCTTCATCTTACTTCCTCGCTTTCTGCATTTCATATTCTTATTGTAAATCAACCTTTGCAAAATGTATATTGGCGAATGTCGACAATATAATGTTCTTAATTTTGTTATATTTTTCTTTGAAATTTATGTTAAAATTCTTCTAGATGTTCTAATAACAACTAATTTATATCATATCAAAGTGAGGTACATACATATGAAATTAATGATTGCATCCGATATCCACGGCTCCGCTTACTACTGCCGTAAAATGCTCGAGGCTTACAAGCGTGAAGATGCTGACCGTCTTCTCCTTCTCGGAGACATCCTTTATCACGGTCCACGCAATGACCTGCCAAAAGATTACAATCCAAAGGAAGTTATTGCCATGCTGAATCCAATGAAGCAGGAACTGCTCTGTGTCCGCGGTAACTGCGACACGGAAGTAGACCAGATGGTACTGGAATTCCCGATTCTTGCCGACTACTGCTTCCTTGAAATTGACGGGCGCACCATCTTCGCTTCTCACGGACATCATCACAATCCAAAGAATCCTCCGATGTTGAAAAAAGGAGATATTCTTCTGAATGGTCATACACACATTCCTGCAAATGAAGATATGGGGGATTTTATCTATATGAATCCAGGTTCTGTATCAATTCCTAAGGAAGGTTCTGCTCATGGATATATGATCTGCGAGGGCGGCGAATTCACCTGGAAGGATCTGGAAGGAAATATTGTTGGAATTTAATTTATAAGGCATGACTACCCGGACCTGCATAAAAAGTAGGAAGCCGTTCCTGTTCAGGTTCCGTCGGTGGGAAATACTAAAGCGTCAAAATTATGCTAAAAACGGGCTTCCGAAATTTGCAACTCGCCATTCGGCTCAAACAGGCAAATTTCGAAAACCCAACGCATAATTTTGACGCTTAACTATTTCCAACACCTTCTTCACATTCACTGGAACGGCTTCCTACTTTTTATTCCGTGGGTATCAAATGCTTTAAGAATGAAATTAAATCCCAGTTTCATGGAAGCTAATCAATAGTAATAAGATAAAGATGCTTTAGGTATGAATTATTATTGCAAAATGAAACGTGTAAATTTATAATGAAAGTAGAATTGGATGAAAGATAATGAGAAGACTAAGAAAAATATTGGGAGGACGTTGAAGATGGCGACATCAAAGGAAGAATTATTGAATAAACTTTCAGAATGTGTTCTGGAAATGGAGGATGAAGAGGTTGTTGATGTAGCGGAAGAATATATTGAAGCAGGTTATCCGGCACTGGATGGAATCATGGAAGGTCTGGTAGATGGTATGAATAAGGCCAGTGAGTTGTTTGAAGAGGAAGAGTATTTTGTGACAGATATTCTGCTGTGTTCCGATGCAATGTATGCCGGACTGGAGGTATTAAGACCATATCTGCCGGATGAAGAGGAACAGGCTGCAAAACCGATTGCAGTTATCGGAGTGGTAGAAGGGGATACGCATGATATTGGAAAGAATCTGGTTAAGATTATGATGGAAACTGCAGGATTTGAGATGCATGATCTTGGAAGAGATGTGCCGGCGGAAGAATTTGTGAATCAGGCAGAAGCATTAAAGGCACAACTGGTGTGCATTTCCACATTGATGACGACCACAATGAGCGGTATGGAAGATATCATCGAACTTTTGAAAGAAAGAGGAATCCGGGATAATGTGAAAGTCATGGTCGGGGGAAGTCCGGTATCGAAGAAATATGCAAATGATATCGGAGCGGATGGCTATTCTGTTAATGCAGTAGAAGCAGTCAGAGTTGCAAAAGAATTACTGAATATTGCATAGTATGTTATGAAAGTGAGCACGTTAAGGTTGTAAAGTTATTCATTCGAATAGAAGATATCAGATAGGAAAAAAAGTAATCAATGAATGAAAAAGAAAGACTAAAAAAAGCGTTACATCATGAAAAGACAGACCGGCCGCCATGTATCTGTCCGGGCGGAATGATGAATATGATCACGACAGATTTGATGGACAAATCTGGGATTACATGGCCGGAAGCACATCTGAATGCAGAGATGATGGCGGATCTTGCACAGGCCAATTATGAAAATGGCTGTTTTGAGAATGTAGGTGTTCCATTCTGCATGACGATCGAGGCAGAGTCCATGGGTGCAAAAGTCACATTGGGAGACAGGGTGCATGAGCCGCATGTGACAGAATATGCCTTGCATTCGGTGAAAGAATGGGAGAAAATCAGGCCGATGGATATGAATTACGGGAGAGTCAAGGTTGTACTGGATGCAATTCGCATTTTGAAATCGAGGAATCTGGATGTGCCGATCATTGGAAATATTACAGGACCGGTCAGTACAGCAAGCTCGGTAATGGAACCGGTGATATTTTATAAAGAACTGCGTAAGAAAAAAGAAGATGCCCATAAATATATGGAACTGGTAGCAGATGAGATCATCCGTTTTGCGAGAGCGCAGATTGATGCAGGGGCGGATATTATAGCAATTTCGGATCCGAGTGGAACAGGAGAGATTTTGGGACCAAAATTATTCGAGGAATATGCGGTGCACTACATTAACCGTATCATTGATCATCTCCAGGCAGAAAAGATGGGTGTGATCGTACATATCTGCGGGCAGATGAGAAATGTGTATGCGCAGGTGGAAATGATCCATTCGGATGTGCTGAGTTTTGATTCCTGTGTAGCGATGAGCGATGCGAAGAAGCATTTGAAAAAGCATGTGCTGATGGGAAATGTCAGCACATGGACACTGGAATTTGGGAATCCGGAGAAAGTGGAACAGTTAGCAGTCAAATGTTGGAGAGATGGTTCCGGGATTATTTCACCGGCATGTGGTCTGGGAACAAAATCACCACTTACGAATATTCAGGCAATCAGATTGGGAATCCGGAAAGCAACAGAAGAAAAAGTTGAAGTCTGAAAGAAAGACAGTAAATTACGAAATGACGATGAAAAATATGAAAAGAGAAAATCTTCTGGAAAAATTAAGAAAAGAAGGAAGATTCGTAGAAAATCCGTGTAATGGAAAAGGAATCTGCGGAAAATGTAAAGTGAAAATATTAAGCGGTGACGCAGGTAAAGTCACAGAAACGGAAAGGCGCTTTTTAAGTGAAGAAGAATTGGCGCAGGGAATCCGGCTTTCCTGTATGGTCTATCCGGAAGAAGAATTAGAAGTGGAAACCCTGCAGAAAGAGAAAAAGGCAGAAGTTCTTTCAGAAGGTTATGTTCCGGAATTTGAGAAGCATACAGAGATCAAAAAGCAATTGATCCATATTAGAAAACCGAATCTGAAAGACCAGACATCCATGGAAGACCAACTTCTGATCCAGTTGGGAAATGTAGAGATTCCATTTTCGTTGTTACAGCATCTGGAATTAGCAGAAGGGACTTATACGGCAGTCATCTGGTCAGAGAAAAGCCTTATGGCACTTGAGCCCGGTGATCAGACAGACTATCTTTATGGTGCAGCAATTGATATCGGAACGACAACAGTAGTAACTTCATTGATTGATATGATGACAGGAAAAGAAATGGGAACCGCGTCAAGAATCAATGCCCAGAAGGAGTTTGGTCTGGATGTTCTGACCAGGATCAGTTATGAGACCGAGCATCCGGAGGATGGAAAAGAACATTTGCAGAAAGCGATTACAGATTCCATTAATGAAATGTTAGATGAAGTCTGCAGAAAAACAGAGGTGCCGGGAAAGGGCAGAATTGAGAAGCATGATATTTATGAGATTACGGTGGCGGCGAACTGTACGATGATGCATATGCTGCTTGGTGTATCTGCCAGATCTATCGGAAGAGCACCGTATGCTCCTGCATTCGTAAAATCAAAGAATCTGCGTGCAGCAGAGATCGGCATTCAGGCAGGAGAAGGTGCAAGGCTTTATTGTCTGCCATCGGTATCTGCTTATATCGGTGCGGATATTGTTGCGGGGGCATATGTCTGCGAACTCCGTAAGCAACAGAAGAATGTATTGTTTATAGATATCGGAACGAATGGAGAGATTGTGTTCTCAGATCATGGAAGGCTGCTTAGCTGTTCCTGTGCGGCAGGTCCGGCACTGGAAGGAATGAATATCAGTTCCGGCATGCGTGCGGCGGCCGGTGCGATCGAGGATGTAAAGATCACAGAACAGGGAGTGAAACTGCAGATAATCGGGCAGGAAGAATACCGGCAAGAGGAACCGGAAGGAGTCTGTGGTAGTGGAATCCTTGCGGTAGTAAAAGAACTTAGAAGAACCGGACTGATCCGGAAAGATGGTGCATTTATAAAGCCGAAGGATATCAGTGAAGAAGATTACCGTTATCCGATATTAGAATTAGATGGCAGAAAGCGTAAATTCAAGATGACGGAAAGACTTAGAATCACACAGGGTGATGTCCGGCAGGTCCAGCTGGCAAAGGGGGCGATCCTTTCAGGATTCTATGCACTGTTGAAAAAGGCAGGAAGAACAATGGAAGATCTGGATCAGGTTATGATTGCCGGTCAGTTTGGAGCACATCTTCCGGCAGAAAGTCTGATCGGAACCGGAATATTACCGAAAGAAGTGAAAGACAAACTGATCTATGTGGGAAACTCTTCCAAAACAGGAGCTTATCTGGCATTGATGTCCGGTAAAGCGAAACAGGAGATGGAAGAACTGGCACATCATATGGAATATATGGAACTGGGAGCAACGGAAGGATATGAACGACTGTTTGCAGATTGCCTGATGTTCCCGGATGAGTCGGAGATTACGGAATGATTCAGGATTTTAAATGTACATATGGAAATTCAGCAGGCATCCGTGAAGCGGTAACAAATCGAACAAATCTGAAGTTCCCGGATGCATATAAGCATGCGGAAACGATGGCAGAACTGGCACAAGTACTTAAGGAATGCGACAAGGCGCCGTTCTGTGAACTTCCGTTTTGCCATACCGTTGAAGCAGAGGCGATGGGCGGGATCATTAATTATGGAAATGAGAAGACCGGACCGAGAGCGAAAGAATATCTGTGTACGGATATAGAAGAAATATTAGAACTTCCGGCAATTGATTTCGGAAAAGGGAGAATACAGGAGGTTTTAAAAGCCTGCCGTATATTGCATGAAAAAGGAGAACACATTGTATTTGAAGTCTCAGGACCTCTGACGATATTGACTGTTTTGATCGATCCTAAATATGTGTTCAAAGGGATGCGGAAAAAACCGGAACTTATGGCACGGATATTTGCGAAGTTAGGAAAAGAGATACTTGCTTATATGAAACTAGCGAAAGAACAAGGGGCAGACTTTATCAGTTATGCGGATTCTTCCGGTGGTGTCAACATTCTGGGACCGAAAATGGCCGAACAGATGGTGAATCTTTTTACTTATGATTTTGTAAAACAGGCGGGAAAACTGGCAGATGAGCATACAATGATTCTGCTCTGTCCGAAGACGACATTCGCACTTCTTGGAACGGGAAAAGCGAAATTAATTGATTGCCAGATTCATGATGATAGAAGTCAGGAAGAAGATTCATTAAGTTATGCGGAAGCATGCATTCGGATGAAAGGGAAAATACGTTTTGCAGGACAGATGTGCATAAAAAATCTGGATTACAGGATGAAGAATGGAATTATGAAGGAAGTCCACATACTATAAGAGTGATTTATAGAATATATTATGGGTGATTTTGGCATATCATATTGTATAAAAAGCTTGTGAGTGAAAGAAAGATGTCTCTACTCACAAGCTTTATTAGCCTTTATTCCCAGTTTGATGGCTGAACCGGATATTTTGCGCATTTTCTTGCTGCACGCATATAAGCATCGATATTTTCAAGAGAAGTGGTAACCGGAATATCACATCCAGGTGCAATCGTGAATCCGCGAGGATTGTCCCAGCATTTGCGGAAGCAATCGATAACAGCCTGTTCGATACTTTCAGGAGTACCGTTTAAGATTTCCATAGGGGATACATTTCCCATAATAGAAAGCTTATCGCCGACTGTTTCTTTTGCGTAAGCGATATCAACAGAACTGTCGATACTGATGCCACGGATACCCATTTCAGGGAAGGTTTCTAAGAGTTTGGTAGTGTCACCGCAGATGTGGAAGCCGGAACCATGGCTGCCCCATTCTTTCCATTTATCCATAACTTTTACATAGTATGGAATGACAAATTCACGGAACTGTTTTGGTGATAACAAAGAAGCAGTCGGTTCGGCAAGACCGATACCGATTTTATTTTCTACGAACTTGCGTCCGACTTCAATCGTTGCGTCAGCAGCAAAGTCAAGTAGCTTATGAAGATTCTCTTTGTCTTTGCGCATAGCTCTTAAGATTTTTTCTGTGCCGGCAAGGTTGGCAGCGGTCGTAAATGGTCCCATCAGTCCTACTCCGGTGAAAATCTCATCATTCAATTCATCCTGGATATAGCGGACGGCGTCAAAAGCAACCTGGGCATTATGGTCATTTTCAAAACGAAGTTTTTCAAGATCTAACTGGTCAACATTACCGATATTTTCCAGAACAGATTCCTTGATGATCGGAATTCCGAATGCATCATAAGTAGATGCGGCACCGAACGCAACCGGAATACCATCGATACGGTAATTAACGCTTAAGCCATCCTGACCAAAACGTTTGTAACTTTCAATGAGCCAGTGGGCACGGGATTTCGCCTCTACAAAAGCATCCTGGTAAGATGCTCCAAAGTTCATTCCGATGTACGGAGAAAAAAGCTTGATAGGCATACGGTCTACGGGTTTTCCGGCGAAGAGGGCGAAAGCACGCTCCTTTGGTGTCATTTGATCATCTTTGTGCATAATAAGTACACTCCTTTTATTGTAGTATGCATTAAGAAAATGTCAATGGCAGATTCTTAGCATTATGATAATATTATTATATCCTAAATGAAAGGAAATGTCAGAGAAAGCTAGAAATATCTGATTGAAAATGCTTATAAATAATGCAAAATATAAATAAAATTAATGAGAAAAAATAGTATAGACGATATTGAACAAGACTGTGAAGCAGGTATAATAAAAGTTAGAAAAATTTGACGGAAATTTTATCCGGGAGGAAACATGAGATTAGAAAAACACAGACAAGACCAGATGACACCGACGGAACGGATTGCGTCGGCAGGAGAAGGGAAAATGGTGGATCGAGTGATCACAATCCCATTTATGGGAGAATTAAAATGTTATTTAAGCGGCATCCGAAGTCGGATATGTATTTGATCATGTTGAGAAACCGGGTGAATAAGGAAATCCAGAAATTTGGTATTTAATTTATTAACCATCCGCGGCCTCTCAGTCCTTGAAGGAAACAATAATCCTTATCTATTGTTTCCTTCAAGGACTGAGAGGCCGCTTCCCCGGTTAATAAATTAAATACCAAAATACACCGCCGAATAAGCCGAAAGATCCAGCACAGCCTTCCCGTCCGTAACCTTCACTTTCTTCTTCGTATACTTCTTACATCCTCCAAAAGTTTCATCATCACTAGCCAGAATCACTTCTAGTTCTTTCGCATCTTCCACCGGAAGTTCATAGCCTTTCTGATCCTCATCCGAGAAATTAAAGACAGCGACAATACGTTCTTTGCCATCCGTTCTTTCAAAAGCATAGATACAGCGTTCTTCCTGATGACAGTCCAGCCAATGGAAGCCGGCGTTTTCATAGTCTTTTGCGGAAAGAGCCGGAGTTGTCATATACAGATGATTCAGTTCCTGCATGAAGTGATGGAATGCATCGTGAATTGGATACTTCAGGATATCCCAGTCCTGTTCACGTTTTTCATCCCATTCACGGAGCTGTCCGATCTCATTCCCCATGAAGTTTAATTTCTTTCCAGGATGTGCATACATGTACATATAGAAGGCACGTGCCTGTGGGAATTTCTCTTCGTATTCTCCATGCATTTTCTGGGCGATGGTTGCCTTTCCGTGAACTACCTCGTCATGTGAAAGCGGAAGAAGGAAAACATCGTTATAATAGTACATCATGGAGAACGTAAGCTTGTGATAATCGCGGCTTCTGTATTCCGGTGCGGTGCGGAAGTAGTCAAGTGTATCGTTCATCCAGCCCATATCCCATTTGTAATCGAATCCAAGTCCGCCCTGATCAGCAGGTTTTGTTACGCCTTCGAAAGAAGTAGAATCCTCGGCAGAGAGCATAGCTGTCGGGTGCAGTGTTTTTAATCCGCGGTTCATTTCACGAATAAAGTCTACTGCATTATTGTTGACACCTCTTGCCGGTTCACCCTGCCAGTAAATGATACGGCTGATTGCATCCATACGGATTCCGTCTACATGATATACGCTTAACCAGTAGTTCGCAGCAGACTGCAGGAAGCTTCGAACCTCGCCTCTGGAATGCATGAAGTTGCAGCTTCCCCATTCGCTGACACCAACATCCTGATGTGGATATTCATAAAGTGAAGTTCCGTCATAATCGGCCAGTGCATAATGATCAACGGCAAAATGTACCGGCACGAAATCCATGATCACACCGATGTCGTTCTTGTGGCAGGCATCGATGAATTTCATCAGTTCTTCGGCAGTTCCATAGCGTGATGTCGGGCTGAAGAATCCAGTATTCTGATATCCCCAGGATTCGTCACACGGGTGTTCGCTGAGCGGCATGATCTCGATATAGTTATAATCATTTTCCTTAAGATAAGGGATCAGGATGTCGATCATTTCTACATAAGTGTACCAGTCGTCTGCTTTTTCAGAAGGCTTCTTAAATGAGCCGAAATGCAGTTCGTAGATATTGAGTGGTTTGTCCTTGCATACTGAACGCTTCTGCATCCATTTGCTGTCTTTGAATTTGTAATGGGACAGGTCGCGGATGATAGACGCGAAGTTCGGACGGAGTTCCATGCCGAAGCCGTAAGGATCGCAGTGCTCTACGCAGTTTCCGTCCTGTCTGTAGATGCGGTACTTGTACATCATGCCCGGCTTTGCACCTTTGGCATAACATTCCCAGAAATTTCCGTCATAAGTTTTATTAAGTTCCCATTCCTGCCAATCGTTAAATTCCCCAATGACTGTAATGCGTGATGCAGCAGGTGCAAAGGTACGGAATGTGGTTCCGTCTTTGTCCGGGTGTGCGCCGAGAAATTCATAGGCGTCGAATATTTTTCCTGTGTAAAATCCGTAAAAATCCATATTAACCTCCGTAAAAATGCAACGTAAATAATTAACTGCCGAAAAGATAATGGACAGTAGTTGCTTTTTTGATCTATAATCATATTATAAGAGAAATGCGAGAAGGTATCCACCGACAAAACCGACGAATGGGTGGATAACCGACGAATGGGAAAAAGTGTCGGGAAAGTGAGAAAATGAAATGGATCTTAGGATTGAGAAAACAGAGCGGGGAATCAAGAATGCATTTATCGAACTGCGTTCCAGAAAACCTCTGGAAAAGATAACAGTAAAAGAATTATGTGAAAGTGCAAGGATCAATAAGTCTACCTTTTATGCACATTATAAAGATATCTACGATCTGTCAGATGCGATGGAAGAAGAAGTGGTACAGTCGATTGCGAACAGTATTCAGCATCCGGAATATCTTCTGGAGCATCCGGCAGAATTCGCAAGGGAACTTCTGATGGCCTATATATCTCAGAATTCTCTGACGGCAATATTATTTTCCGGCAGTCAGGCAAATCATTTCGCGGACAGTATTGAGCGGAGTATCAAGCAGATGATTTTTGAAAAATATCCGAAGTTTGAAGAAGATACGGCGATGAACGTGATGTTGAGTTTTTGCATTCAGGGAAGCTACCATGCTTATCAGAAGAACCGGAGCGGAGATATCATGACGGTGATCGATGTGATCGCAGGGATGACGGGAGCGGTTCGACCGATGTATGAAGAACGATTGGGGGAGAGCAGATCATGAATCTGGAACAACCGTGTATCCGCATTTCGGTGCGGAATCTGGTGGAATTTATATTGAGACATGGAGATATTGACAACCGGACCGGCGGGGCAGATAAGGAGGCTATGCAGCAGGGCGGCCGGATACACCGGAAAATCCAGAGACAGCAGGGGGCAGAGTACCGTGCAGAGGTCTCGTTAAAGTATCAGATAGCGTGCGATGGATTTATCCTGAGTGTAGAAGGAAGAGCGGACGGGATCATAGAACTTCCGAAGCGTGTGGTGATCGACGAGATCAAAGGAGTATTTAAGGATTTGAAACGTCTGAAAGAACCGCAGCTTTTACATCTGGCTCAGGCAAAATGCTATGCCTATATCTATGCAGAACAGAAAAATCTGGAAGAAATCGGAGTACAGATGACGTATTGTAATTTAGATACCGAAGAAATCCGGAGATTCCAGGAGGTATATACCCGGGCAGAACTTAAGAAATGGTTCGAAGAACTTGTATCAGAATATGAAAAATGGGCAAGATACCAGATGGAATGGAGAGCAAAGAGAAATGCTTCAATCAAAACAGTGGAATTCCCATTCGAATATAGAGACGGACAGAAGAAACTGGTTGCGTCGGTATACAGGACAATTTTGAGAAAAAAGAAATTATTTATCCAGGCACCGACCGGAGTCGGCAAGACAATGGCGGCCGTATTTCCGGCGGTGAAAGCAGTCGGGGAAGAACTGGGAGAAAAGATCTTTTATCTGACGGCGAAGACGATCACCAGAACGGTGGCAAGTCAGGCATTCGAGATCCTGAGGAAGCAGGATCTGAAGATGAAAGTCATCACATTGACGGCAAAAGAAAAGATCTGTTTCTGTGAGGAAACTATCTGTAATCCGGATGCATGTCCATATGCCAAAGGACATTTTGACCGTGTAAATGCTGCTGTTTATGAACTGCTCACATCGACAGATGAGATGAGCCGGGAAGTGCTGGAAGAACAGGCAAGGAAATGGAATGTGTGTCCGTTTGAAATGGCACTGGATGTATCGCAGTGGGTAGATGCGGTTATATGTGATTATAATTACGTCTTTGATCCGAATGCACATCTGAAACGCTTTTTCGGAGACGGTGTCAAAGGAGAATATCTGTTTCTGATCGATGAGGCACACAATCTGGTCGAACGTGGGAGAACCATGTACAGCACCAGTATTTGCAAGGAAGATTTTCTGAAAATCAAAAAGCTGGTAAAATACGGAGAACCGAAACTTGTCTCGGCGTTGGAGAGCTGCAATAAGCAGCTTCTGGAGTTAAAAAGAGAATGTGACGGCTGCCAGATACTGAATAGTGTGTCACATGTGTATATTAAGCTATTGTCTTTGATGACAAATCTGGAAGAGTTTATAGAAGATTGTAAAGATGAAGTAATACGGAAAGGGGTACTGGAGTTTTACTTTGGTATCCGTAATTTCATATATATTCATGACCGGCTGGATGAAAATTATCTGATTTATTCAGAACTAAGTGAAGAAGGAAAGTTTTACCTGCATCTGTTCTGTGTCAATCCGGCGGGATGCCTGCAGGAATATATGGGAAAAGGAAATAGTACGATATTATTTTCGGCAACATTTCTTCCAATTAATTATTATAAGAAACTGTTATCTGCGGCAAAGGATGATTATGCGATCTATGCAGAATCTCCATTTGAACAAAGCAAAAGATTACTGCTTCTGGGAAATGATGTCAGCACGAAGTATACCAGACGCGGACCGGAGATGTACCGTAAGTATGCAGAATATATGATGCGTGTGATAAAAGGAAGAACAGGAAATTATCTTGCCTTTTTCCCGTCTTATCGATTTCTGGAAGAAGTGTGGGAAGCATTCATGGAACTGCCGCAGGAACAGATTGAAGTTGCAGTACAGTCCCAATATATGACGGAGCAGGAACGGGAAGAATTCCTGAAAAAATTCGAACAGGAAAGAGCACACAGCCTGATCGGCTTCTGTGTGATGGGGGGTATTTTTTCAGAAGGAATTGATCTGACGGAAGATAAACTGATCGGGGCAATGATCATCGGGACAGGACTTCCGCAGGTGTGTCTGGAACGGGAACTTTTAAAGTATTATTTTGACCGGAAGAATCTGAATGGATTCGATTATGCTTATTTGTATCCGGGCATGAATAAGGTACTACAGTCGGCAGGACGAGTCATCCGGACTGATCAGGACAGAGGGGTGATTGCACTTTTGGATGAACGTTTTATGGACCGGCGGTGCCAGGAGGTGTTTCCGAGGGAGTGGAATGATTTCCAGATCTGTAACAGTGAAAATATCGAAGAAAAGATAGCAGGGTTCTGGAAGGAAGAACAGATGGATAAGAGGTAAGCAGAATCAGAAAAATATTATTTATAGAAAAATATATTATAGAACAATATGATAGAAAAAATACCATGAGGGACATATGCCACATGGTATTTTATACGAAAGTAAATAAAAGTAGCTGCCACCGGTAGTTCTCCGGGGATACTTTGGCAGGAAAAAGAGTTTGTAAACATATTAAAAATAAGATAAAAACTCCTGTGCGGCTTTGGATACCGGAACCTTCTCGTTATGCGCAATGACAAGTTCGCGTTCCGGAAGCGATTCCTTCGTTTCAACAATGAACAGAGAATCCGAATCGGCTGTCTGGGAAAGACAGAAATCCGGAATAAATGCGATTCCAAGTCCGATGCGGGCAAGGTCGATCAGAAGGTCATTACTGCTGAGTTCGATCTCCGGAACCAGATCCAGCTGATTCTGAAGAAACAGGTTGTGCAGATATTCACTGGTTGTACTCTTTCTGTCCAGCATAAGGATCGGGTAGTCCAGAAGTTCTTTGAAAGAAACCTTCTTTCCTTTTAATTCTTTAAATGCTTCATTGGCAATGAACACATCCTGGAAATCTTTGATCTTTTTCACATTCGGAACATTTCCGAGATAGGAATTCGGTGAATTGACAACGATCAGATCCACCTGCCCGGTCTCCAGGAGTTCTACGCAGCGGATCGATGTCGCATTCGTAACCTTGATATGCGCTCCCGGAAATTCCCGGTGGAAGCGTTCCAGATAAGGCACCAGGAAATAACGGCAGATCGTATCACTGGCTCCGATGTGAAGCTGTCCTCCACGTACGCCGACATCGAGAAGCTGGCTTTCCCCACGCTTGATCAGGCTGATCGCCGGTTCGATATGGCGCAGAAGAATCTCTCCTTCGGTAGTAAGACGTACTTTCTTGGTGCTTCGGATGAATAAGGTCTGATCCAGCTTTTTCTCCAATGCCTTGATCGACTGGCTGACAGCCGACTGCGAGATAAACAACTGCTTGGAAGCTTCCGAAAAGCTTAAGGTGGAAGCTACATAGTAAAATACTTTATATAACTCATAGTTAATATCCATGATAAGTCCTCCTAATGAATCTTAACTGTATTATAAGTGAAATGAAAGAAAATTACAACCGTATTTACAATAGAAGTGTTATAATAATGAAGAACAGGAGGAAAAAAACTTGAAGAAATTAACAACGCTCATATCGGTTGTGGCCATGATGTGTGCAGTGATCGCAGCACTTGCATTCAGTATCTGGGCGGCAGTATATGGAGACAGTCATTATGGATTTTACAAAAAAGAATACCAGAAATATGAAGTGACAGAAGATCTGGATATGAACATCGACCATGTCATGTACGTGACAGAACATATGATGAACTATCTGATCGGAAAAGAAGAGAAGCTGTCAGTTGTAACAACGGTGGAAGGAAAAGAGCAGGATTTCTTCAATGAAAGAGACCGGCTGCATATGCGAGATGTCAGGAATCTATTCCTGGGAGGTATTAAGGTCGGGGGAGTTTGCCTGATTGTAGCTGCAGCCATACTGACGATGTTTAAAAAGCGGGAAAAAGACTGGAAGAGACTTTTTTGCAGGGCATATTCGATCGCACTTGGTGTATGGCTGGTCATAGGTGTACTGCTTGGCATTGCTTTCAGTATAGATTTTACGACGTGTTTTACGATTTTTCATAAACTGTTTTTTACCAATAATCTATGGATATTCAATCCGGAGACTGATTATATGATCCGGATGCTGCCGGAAGGATTCTTTTCTGATATGGTGATCCGTATCAGTGAGGTATTTGGAGCGGTGCTGGTAGTGATATGGATCGTATTGTTCGTTATTAAAAAATATTATAAAAAGCCAGAGGAATCGTAAATCCGTAAAAATAGATTGACGGGAATGAAAATGATAAAGGATTAATAAGTACAGATTATAAAAGCGTTTAAATATATTAATTGTATTAAATAATGATTGTTGTGTTATACTAACAATAGAAAATGTGTAAAAATTCATTTATGGAGGATTACTTATGAGCAATGTAAAAAGAGTGTACGTGGAGAAAAAATCAGGATTTGATGTACAGGCCAAGGAGCTTAAGACTGAGATCCGCAGCTATCTTGGAATCAAAGACGTGGACAGTGTTCGTGTACTGATTCGCTACGATGTGGAAAATGTATCCGATGAGACATTTGAGAAAGCATGTAATGGCATCTTTTCTGAACCACCTGTAGATACATTATATAAAGAAGAATTTCCGGCAGAAGAAGGAAGCAGAATCTTTTCTGTAGAATTCCTTCCGGGACAGTTTGACCAGAGAGCGGATTCCGCTGTTCAGTGCATTCAGTTCATCAAAGAAGACGAGCAGCCGGTCATCCGTACCGCGACAACTTATGTGATCCATGGAGGAGAAGGCAGCTTATCAGATGAAGAATTTGAAGCAATCAAAGAACACTGCATCAACCCTGTAGATTCTAGAGAAGCACAGGGCGAAAAGCCGGAGACATTAGTTACCGTATTTGATGAGCCGGCAGATGTAAAAATCTTTGACGGATTCAAAGATATGGAAGAAAGCAAGTTAAAAGAATTATATGATTCTCTCGGACTTGCCATGACATTTAAGGACTTCCAGCATATCCAGAATTATTTTAAATCAGAAGAAGACAGAGATCCTTCCATGACAGAGATCCGCGTTCTGGATACATACTGGTCAGATCACTGCCGTCATACAACATTCTCGACAGAACTTACAGACGTTTCATTCGGCGACGGCGATTACAGAGAGCCGATGGAAGAGACTTACAAACAGTACATCGCTGATCACAGCGAGATCTTCAAAGGAAGAGAAGACAAATTTGTCTGCCTGATGGATCTTGCACTGATGGCAATGAGAAAATTAAAACGTGAAGGAAAATTACAGGATCAGGAAGAATCCGATGAGATCAATGCATGCAGTATCGTTGTGCCGATTGAAGTAGACGGTGTGGAAGAAGAGTGGCTTGTGAACTTCAAGAACGAGACACATAACCATCCGACAGAGATCGAGCCATTCGGTGGAGCTGCTACCTGCCTTGGAGGAGCCATCCGTGACCCACTGTCAGGACGTACATATGTATACCAGGCAATGCGTGTTACAGGAGCCGCTGATCCAACCGTATCTGTAAAAGATACATTAAAAGGAAAGCTTCCACAGAAGAAACTGGTTAGAGAAGCAGCACACGGATACAGCTCTTATGGTAACCAGATCGGACTGGCAACCGGAGCAGTAAAAGAGATCTATCATCCGAATTATGTTGCAAAACGTATGGAGATCGGCGCAGTACTCGGGGCAGCACCAAGACGTGCAGTCATCAGAGAAACTTCAGATCCGGGAGATATCATTATCCTTCTCGGCGGACGTACCGGACGTGACGGATGCGGTGGAGCAACCGGATCTTCCAAAGTACATACAGAAGAGTCTATCGAGACCTGTGGAGCAGAAGTACAGAAAGGTAATGCACCTACAGAAAGAAAGATCCAGAGATTATTCAGAAGAGAAGAAGTCAGCAAGCTGATCAAAAAATGTAACGACTTCGGAGCAGGCGGAGTATCTGTTGCTATCGGAGAACTTGCAGACGGACTTCAGATCGACCTTGATAAAGTACCTAAGAAATATGCCGGCCTTGACGGAACAGAGATCGCAATCTCTGAATCACAGGAACGTATGGCAGTTGTTGTAGATCCAAAAGATGTAGATGAATTTATGAAATATGCATCCGAAGAGAACCTGGAAGCAACAAAGGTGGCTGTCGTAACAGAAGATCCAAGACTGGTCCTTTCATGGAGAGGAAAAGAGATCGTAAATCTTTCACGTGCATTCCTTGATACCAACGGAGCACACCAGGAGACAACTGTAGCGGTTGATATCCCGAACAGAAAAGACAGCATCCTCGTAAGAGAAGAAGTAAAAGACGTAAGAGAAAAATGGCTTGGTATGTTAAAAGACCTGAATGTATGCTCACAGAAAGGTCTGGTAGAAATGTTCGACGGATCCATCGGAGCAGCTTCTGTATTCATGCCGCACGGTGGAAAATATCAGAAGACAGAGACGCAGGCAATGGTTGCCAAGCTTCCGGTATTAACAGGAGACTGCGATACCGTAAGTATGATGAGTTACGGATTTGATCCATATCTGTCAACATGGAGCCCATATCACGGAGCAATCTATGCAGTGACAGAGTCTATCGCAAAGATTGTTGCAGCAGGTGGCGATTACAGCAAGATCCGTTTCACATTCCAGGAATATTTCCGTCGTATGACAGAAGATCCACACAGATGGAGTCAGCCGTTCGCAGCTCTTCTCGGAGCTTACAGTGCACAGCTTGGATACGGACTTCCATCCATTGGTGGAAAGGACAGTATGTCAGGAACATTCGAAGACATCGATGTACCACCGACACTGGTATCTTTCGCAGTGGACATTGCAAAAGAGAAAGACATTATCACACCGGAACTTAAGAAAGCCGGAGATAAACTGGTATGGCTTCGTATTGAGACAGATAATTACGACACTCCTGTATACGAGAAAGTTATGGAGCAGTACGGTAAATTTACAGAAGATATCCACAGCGGTAAGATCGTAGCAGCTTATGCACTGGACAGACATGGTATTGCGGCAGCAGTCAGCAAGATGGCATTCGGTAACGGCATGGGTGTGAAGATCGAGCACGATGTAGACGCAAGAGACTTATTTGCACCGGCATTCGGAGATATCATCGCAGAAGTACCGGCTGATAAGGTATCTGAACTTGGAATTACTTATACTGTAATTGGTGAAGTAACAGACAGCGCAGCTATTGAATATAACGATGTGAAGATTGCGTTAGACGAAGCAGTATCTGCATGGGAAGAAACACTGGAAAAAGTATTCCCGACCAATTCCGGAGCGGAAGGACAGGATGCGAAGGTGGAGACAGGATTATATGATACATCTGATATTTATATTTGTGACCACAAGATCGCTCAGCCGACCGTATTTATCCCGGTAATGCCTGGAACAAACTGTGAATATGACAGTGCGAAAGCATTCGAAAGAGCAGGAGCAAAGGTAATCACAAAAGTATTCAGAAATATGAGTGCATCTGATATCGTTGATTCTGTAGAAGTATTTGAAAAAGCGATCGAACAGTCACAGATCATCATGTTCCCAGGTGGATTCAGTGCAGGTGACGAACCGGACGGATCAGCAAAATTCTTCGCAACAGCATTTAAGAATGCGAAGATGAAAGAAGCGGTAGAAAAATTATTGAATGAGCGTGACGGACTGGCACTTGGTATCTGTAACGGATTCCAGGCTCTGATCAAGCTTGGTCTGGTACCAAGCGGAGAGATTACAGGACAGCAGCCGGATTCACCGACACTTACATACAACACGATCGGCCGCCATATCTCCAAGATGGTCTATACAAAAGTAGTAACGAACAAATCTCCATGGCTCAGAGAAGCAGAACTTGGCGGAGTATACACCAACCCTGCATCTCATGGTGAAGGAAGATTTGTTGCAAATAAAGAATGGCTGGACAAGTTATTCGCAAATGGCCAGGTTGCAACACAGTACTGTGATCCGGAAGGAAATATCACAATGAACGAAGAATGGAATGTCAACGGTTCTTACTGTGCGATCGAAGGTATTACAAGCCCGGACGGACGTGTACTTGGTAAGATGGCGCATTCAGAAAGAAGAAACAGAAGTGTGGCAATGAACATTTACGGAGAACAGGATATGAAGATCTTCGAATCAGGAGTAAAATACTTCAAATAATGAATGTTCAGGTGTCTGAGACTTTCGGTAATGAGATGAAAATTGGCATCCTTGTATTACAATAAATGCAATTTAGAGCGCAATCTGTTTCATAAAAATGAATATAACATGAGAAAAAGCACAAAACCCTTGCGAAATCTGCAAGGGTTTTGTAAAAAGTTGCAAAAAATAATAAAAACTGTAAAAAATATCTTGCCAGATACACTTGTTTGCTTTACAATAGTAAAGGACAAAGGCGTCAGGGAAAAACAGATGGCGTAAGTCATCTGCTTTTTTTATTCCAAAGCGTGTAGAAAAAACAGCCGGCGGCTGGATCGCAGTATTTGGACAAATTGTTGGACAGGGACGCTTTTGAAAAGGATACGTATATTATTTTAGGAGGTAGAAAGCTATGTCATATGTTGATGAAGTACTGGAGAAAGTAGTAGCTAAGAATCCTGCAGAGCCAGAATTCCACCAGGCAGTAAAAGAGGTATTAGAGTCATTAAGAGTTGTTGTAGAGGCTAACGAGGAGAAATTCAGAAAAGACGCTCTTCTTGAAAGACTTGTTGAACCTGAAAGACAGATTAAATTCCGTGTTCCATGGGTAGACGATAAAGGACAGGTTCAGGTTAATACAGGATACCGTGTACAGTTTAACAGCGCAATCGGACCATACAAAGGAGGATTACGTCTGCACCCATCTGTAAACCTTGGTATCATCAAATTCCTTGGATTTGAGCAGATCTTCAAGAACTCACTGACAGGACTTCCAATCGGCGGAGGTAAAGGTGGTTCTGACTTCGATCCTAAGGGAAAATCAGACAGAGAAGTAATGGCATTCTGCCAGAGCTTTATGACAGAACTTTGCAAATATATCGGAGCTGACACAGATGTTCCTGCAGGAGACATCGGAACAGGTGCAAGAGAGATTGGTTACATGTTCGGTCAGTACAAGAGAATCAGAGGCCTGTATGAAGGTGTTCTGACAGGAAAAGGATTAAGCTACGGCGGATCTTTAGCAAGAACAGAAGCTACAGGATATGGACTTCTCTACTTCACAGAAGAATTATTAAAGATCAACGGAAAAGACATCAAGGGAATGACAGTTGCAGTTTCCGGAGCTGGTAACGTTGCAATCTATGCAATCCAGAAAGCTCAGCAACTTGGAGCTAAAGTTGTAACAGCAAGTGATTCTACAGGATGGGTATATGATCCGGATGGAATCGACGTTGCAGCATTAAAAGAAATCAAAGAAGTAAAACGTGCAAGACTGACAGAGTACAAGAACTACCGTCCTAATTCAGAATATCATGAAGGACGCGGTGTATGGTCTGTTAAGGTTGACCTTGCTCTTCCATGTGCTACACAGAACGAACTTCACCTTGAAGATGCAAAACAGTTAGTTGCTAACGGATGCGTAGCTGTATGCGAAGGTGCTAACATGCCTACTACATTAGAAGCAACACAGTATCTGCAGGAGAATGGTGTGATCTTTGCACCTGGTAAAGCTGCAAACGCTGGTGGTGTTGCTACATCTGCACTTGAAATGTCACAGAACAGCGAGAGACTTAGCTGGACATTCGAAGAAGTAGATGCAAAACTGAAGAACATCATGGTAAACATCTGCCACAACATGGACGATGCTGCAAAACGTTACGGAATGGAAGGTAACTATGTTGCCGGCGCTAACATTGCAGGATTTGAAAAAGTTGTAGATGCTATGACAGCTCAGGGAATCGTATAGAATTGGTATTTAATTTATCAGGCGACGGCTACTCGGACCGGAATAAAAGTTAGGAATCCTTTCCTGTTCAGGTTCCGTCGGCGGGTAATACTAAAGGGGCAAAATTCTGCTAAAAGCAGGCATTCAAAATTTGGAACTCGGCATACGCCTCAAACAGTCAAATTTTGAATACCTAACGCAGAATTTTGCCCCTTAAGTATTACCAACACCTTCTCCACATTCACTGGAAAGGATACCCGACTTTTATTCCGTGGGTATCGGATGCCTGAAGAATTAAGTGCCTTATACTGCGTCCTCCAAGGACCGAGAGGTCAACCCAGTTAATAAATTAAATATCAATTGTAGAAATTATTTAAAAAATTTGAAAAAAGGTGTTGACTTTCCACGGAACCAATGCTATACTAACGAAGTCGGTTCGAGAGAGACGACAAAATATATGGGATCATAGCTCAGCTGGGAGAGCATCTGCCTTACAAGCAGAGGGTCATAGGTTCGAGCCCTATTGGTCCCATACATTTTCTAAATTGATTGTGGCGGGATAGCTCAGTTGGCTAGAGCACACGGTTCATACCCGTGGTGTCGCTGGTTCAAATCCAGTTCCCGCTATTTTTTATTGCCATACATCTGTAAAAGTTGCCAGTGACAGCTTTCGGAGGTGGCAGGTTCTAAGTATATTGGTATACACAGCAAGAGAGTCGGAAAAGAATCCGGTTCTTTTTTTATGCCCAATTTACCTAACAAAGTATACAAGAAAAGTAAAATCGTTTATAATATTTTACATCGCCATGCGTTCGAAAGAAACTGCTGCCTGCAGGAACTGTCACTGCCAGTTCATTGCGGATGCTTTGGCGGATTCTACAGATATGGTAAGAACAGGAGGTTAACGAAGATGGTACCAAAGAGTAGTTTATTCATTCGCATTGTTGCGGGTGCATATGTAATATATTTAGGAGAAAAGCTGATCCACAGTTCACTTGCGGATAGACCGGAGAATTATATACTTTATATAGCGGCAGGCGTAATATTCGCATTGATTGGTCTTTACTGGCTGGTAGGATCCGGAATCAAGATGGTGAAAAAGGAATACCGGGACGACAGCATTAGGGGCCGTATGAATGAATCTGAGAATGAGACGGAAGAAGTAAAAGCAACAGAAGAACCGGTGGAAGAAACAGAAGAAAGCGCTACGCCAGAAAATGACAAACCAGTGAGATAAAAGATTAACAAAAAGATAAACAAAAATAAGGAGGAGAATATATGCGCGTAGGTATGGGATATGATGTACACAAGTTAGTAGAAGGAAGAGATCTGATCCTTGGTGGGGTGAAGATCCCTTACGAGAAAGGACTTCTTGGTCATTCGGATGCAGATGTATTATTACATGCAATCATGGATGCGCTTTTGGGGGCTGCAGCGCTTGGTGATATAGGAAAGCATTTTCCGGATACAGATCCGGCGTACAAAGGTGCGTCCAGTATCAGGCTTTTGGAAGAAGTGGGAAGAATGATCGACGAGAAATTATATGTGATCGGTAATATCGATGCAACGATCATTGCACAGCGGCCGAAGATGGCGCCGCACATTGAACAGATGCGGAAAAATGTGGCAGAGGCACTGCATATCGAGGTGGATCAGGTGAATATCAAGGCAACGACAGAAGAAGGACTTGGTTTTACTGGAACGGGAGAAGGGATTTCTTCACAGGCAATTGCAAGTCTGGATACGATCGCTAATTACAGTTACAGAGTCGGACCTTCAGAAGGTGGATGTGCCGGCTGTGGCGGATGTATGAAAGTGCAGGAAAGTTAGATAACGCAAAAATGATAAAAGCAGGCGGATAGACAGCAAATGCACAGAAGCAGATAGAAAAATAAGAGAAAAAGGGAAAAACAAAATGGAGATAAGAAAGCTGGAAACAGAAGAAAAACAGAACACGAAAAAGCTGTATGAAGAAGTGTTTTCAGAAGACAGCAAAAGTTTTGTTGATTATTATTATGAAGAAAAACTAAAAGACAATCAGATTTATGCAGTAGAAGAGGACGGAGAAATACAGGCCATGCTGCATCTGAATCCATATGAACTCGCGGTGAACGGCAGTAAAAAAGATGTGAATTATATCGTCGCCGTTGCAACGAGAGAATCTTACAGGAAACGTGGATATATGGCAGGATTGTTGAAACAGGCATTGAATGATATGTACGCAGACGGAGAGACGTTTACATTCCTGATGCCTGCATCAGAGAGCATTTATCTGCCCTTTGATTTCCGAACGGTATGTGAACAGAACCGGTCATATTATGATCCGGAGGAGGAAACAGAAGAAGGCGTGGTCATAACGGATGCAGTGAATGCGGATGCAGAAGAGATGGCGGCTTATATGGAAGCACAACTGACACAGTCATATCAGGTTTATGCAAAACGAAGCACAGCGTATTATGAACGCCTGATCAAGGAATATGCAAGTGATGGCGGAATATTAAAGATTTACAAAAAAGACGGTAAAATTACAGATATCAAGATCGCGGCAGAAGCGGAAGAGGTAGACGGCGGCAAACCAAAGATCATGATCCGTATCGTAGATGTCAGAAGAATGCTGATGTCATTGCGCCTGCAATCATTTATGGGTACATGCTTTACTGTAACGGATCCAATTATCGAAGAGAACAATCGTTGTGTGATGATCACGGGAACAGAATTCTCGGGTGTGATGCTGATGGATGGAAAGCCGGAGAACAGTGAAGGAACGATCACAGTGGGAGCACTTGCAAGCCTTGTATTCGGTGTAAAGACTGCAGAAGAAATCTGTGCGGATGGTGATGCAGTCATGTCGGAACGTATGAAAGAAGAACTTGGTAAGATCATACCATTGTCAAGGGTTTATCTGAACGAGACAGTGTAAAAAAGGAAGTGTCTTTCGTTTTTCTTTAGAATTTTCTGAAGTCCCCCTTAAGAAATGCCGGGTAATATAATAACAACAGAGGAAACAGCTGGAATTAGGAAAAAGGATGAAAAATAAGATGGAGATGAATCATGTACTGGTTGTAGAAGACGACAAGGAGATCAGAGAAGGTGTAGAGATATATCTGAAAAGTCAGGGGTATGAAGTATTCCAGGCAGCTGACGGTGTAGAAGGACTGGAAGTCATTGAAAAAGAAGACATCCATCTGGCAATTGTGGACATCATGATGCCGAGGATGGACGGAATCTCTATGGTGGTAAAGCTCAGGGAAAAATATGATTTCCCGGTGATCTTTCTTTCCGCAAAATCAGAAGAAGTGGATAAGATCATGGGACTGAATATGGGAGCCGATGATTACGTAACGAAACCATTTACCCCGATGGAACTGCTCGCCAGAGTCAACTCACAGCTTCGCAGATACCGCCGTTTTATGGAAAGGCTGGGAGATAAAGAAGAAAATTCCAGAATCCATACGATCGGCGGACTGGAGATCAATGAGGATAATGTAGAAGTGATCGTTGACGGCGAACCGGTAAAGATGACTCCGATCGAGTACAAGATCCTGCTGCTTCTGATGAAGAATCCGGGACGGGTGTTCTCTGCGGAGGAGATCTATGAGCGGGTATGGAATGAACGTGCGATCAACACCGATACGATTATGGTGCACGTCAGAAATATCCGTGAAAAGATAGAAGTAAATCCAAGAGAACCAAAATACTTAAAGGTGGTGTGGGGCGTTGGATACAAAATTGAAAAGCAGGCGTAAACTGGGAATTTTTCTGATAATTGTAACAATATTAAGTGCAGCATATGTCATGCTGTATAATTATGATGTGATTTATGAAAAAGCGGTCGAGGAAGCACAGAAGACTTATACGACGTCGCTTTCGGACAGGGAATATCTGGAAAGCTTTCTGGAATTCAGTTATATCCTTTATAATCAGGAGATATCATCCAAGACAGGAGAAGCCAAGATGTCACAGGATGAGATCAATGATGTGGCAGATGTGTGGATGGAGGATTATGAAGCATTATATCCTTATCTGGATTACCGGATCGAGGATGGATCGGGAACGGTTCTGGGACGAAGTACGGCGAATACCGGAAATGGTCTGACAGATGACAGCTTTAAAGAATATGCATTTGGTATGGTGCTGACTTACGATGAGCATGGCAACCCGGATGTGAAAGTTGTAAAGAGCGGCGAAAAGACAGCGCAGAGTATTGTTCTCAGAAAGATCATTGACAACTGGAGCGAGACGGTTGAGGACGCTACGCATGGAGAACTGAAGACGCCGAAAAACCGCACATACATCTACGGAATGAAGAAAAGCAGCATTGAACAGTATCTGAATCAATGGTACTGGTTCGGGGATGAAGCTCCGAATGATGCATGGTATATGATGCTTGCCTGCATGGCAGCAGTATGCGTGGCGGCATGGATTTTTGCACAGAGCGAGACACTGAAAATTGGTGACGGAAAGATCTTCCGGCAGCCATTCGAGGTTGTTTTTGTTGTTGCGTCAATTACTCTTGGGATTCTGGATGATAAACTGAACTGGATCATAACCAGAGAGGAAGGCTTGCCGCAGCCAATGGATTTTGCAATCTGGGTCGGTGTATTTGCGGTCACATACTGGGTGACAACGTGTATCAGTGCGGTTCAGAAGATTGGGCTCAGAAAGTATGTCACGGAACGGACGCTGGTATGGCGGCTGTGGAAGGCGCTGAGGGAAGAAGCTCCGGCGGCTGCAGAAAGAGTCGGACGGGACGGTGGGAGACTGTACCGGAAGGTGAAAAAACTGGCCAACAGAGTATATGAGATTGTTACAGACATTGATTTTACCGATAAAGGAAGTAAGGCAATCCTGCGGATCGTACTGGTGAACTTTATCATCCTTGCTGTGACGAGTGTCTGGGTATATGGAATTATGGCACTGATCATTTATTCTGCAATCCTGTACTTTGTTTTAAAAAAATATTTTAATGAGGTGAAACGGAATTATCACAGACTTCTGGAAGCGACAAATGAGATCGCAGATGGCAATCTGGATGTAGAAATCGATGAGAATCTGGGTGTATTCGAGCTATTTAAAGAAGAAATCGAGAAGATCCAGAGCGGATTCAAGAAGGCGGTAGATGAGGAAGTAAAAAGCCAGCGTATGAAGACTGAACTGGTAACGAATGTCTCGCATGACCTTAAGACGCCGCTGACGGCGATCATCACCTATGTGAATCTTCTGAAGATTGAACAGGATCCGGAGAGACAGAAAGAATATATCGATGTGCTGGATAGAAAGTCTCTCAGACTGAAAGCACTGATCGAAGATTTGTTTGAGATCAGTAAAGCAAGCAGCAAATCCGTGAATCTGAACATTGCCAACATTGACATTGTGAATCTGTTCAAACAGGTGAAGCTGGAAATGGAAGAAAAGATCACGGAAGCGAATCTGGACTTCCGGCTGGATATTCCGGAGGATAAAGTGATCGTGGCACTGGACGGACAGAAGACATACAGGATCTTTGAAAATCTGATTGGAAATGCAGCAAAATACGCAATGCCTCATACGAGGGTATATGTGAAAATTGCGGCAGAAGACGGGGATGCGGTGTTCCAGATGAAAAATGTATCAGCAAACGAGCTTACATTTAACCCAGAGGAGATCACGGAACGTTTTGTCAGAGGGGATTCGTCAAGAAATACCGAAGGATCTGGACTTGGACTTGCAATCGTCAAAAGTTTCGTGGAGATTCAGAAAGGAAAATTCTGGATCGAGACGGAGGCGGATCTTTTTAAAGCGGAGATTCGCTGGAAACTGGTTGACAAAAAGGATGATATCGCATAATATATATTCTATATGAGAAAGACTTTGAACGGAAAGAGTAGCAGATGCGATGTGTCGAAAGAGAGAAACTGTCACCGGCTGAAAGCAGTTTTGGATTACAGCTTTTGTGAAGTGCGTCCGGGAGTCGGTCCGGTGAAAAAGATGAAAAGTGTCATAGCCGGATCCGGGATTACACACGTTACGTGTACTGAGGGAAGGATACGGGTAATATAACTGTATTCTTTAAAAAGAGTGGAACCGCGGATATACTTCGTCTCTTGTGTAAAGCAGGAGACGAAGTTTTTTTGTTTCTTGTATGTTAAAGCATGCAGGTTGGGCGGTAAACTTATAAAAAGGAGAGATCATAGATGGGCATCATATCATATGTCAATGAAGAAATCCAGGTAATACGGGAGCGGGATCCCGCAATTAAGTCAAATATGGAAGTGTTTCTGTATTCCAGCTTTAAAGCGATTCTTCATTACAGAATCGCACATAAGCTCTATCTGAAGAAACATTATTTCCTTGCAAGATGGGTATCGCAACGGGCAGCAAGAAAGACCGGGATTGAAATCCATCCGGGAGCGACGATAGGAAAAGGATTATTCATTGACCACGGAAGCGGAGTGATCATTGGTGAGACCGCAGAACTTGGAGATAATATCACGCTGTACCAGGGAGTCACACTTGGAGGAACCGGAAAGGAACAGGGAAAGAGACATCCGACGTTAGAAGATAATGTCATGGTCAGCGCAGGGGCAAAAGTACTTGGTTCTTTTACCATTGGAGAAAATTCCAAGATCGGGGCAGGATCTGTCGTATTAAAAGAGGTACCGCCGAACTGTACGGTCGTAGGTGTGCCGGGCAGAGTTGTTAAAATGAATGATGAGAAGATACCGAGACTCGACATGGATCAGGTACATCTGCCGGATCCAATTGAAAATGATATCAGAGCCCTGCAGGAAGATAACTTAAGAATGCACAGACAGATCCAGGAGATGGAAAAATGTATGCAATGCTTAAAAGAGAATCCGATACCGGAAGAAAAAAAGGAGGAAATATCAGAAAATGAAGATATTTAATACAATGACAAAGAAAAAAGAAGAATTTGTACCTTTGGAAGAAGGAAAGGTAAAGATGTATGTATGCGGACCTACCGTATACAATTTCATCCACATCGGTAATGCAAGACCGATGATCGTATTCGACACCGTAAGAAGATATTTTGAATATAAAGGATATGATGTAAATTACGTATCAAACTTTACGGATGTAGATGACAAGATTATCAAGAAAGCCATTGAAGAAGGCGTAACAGCCGACGAGATTTCCAAACGTTACATTGCAGAGTGCAAAAAAGATATGGATGGTATGAACATCAAGCCGGCAACCAAGAACCCTCTGGCAACCGAAGAAATCTGTGGTATGGTAGATATGATCCAGACACTGATTGACAAAGGATTTGCTTACGAGAAGAACGGTACCGTATATTATAGTACAAGAAAGTTCAAAGATTACGGTAAACTTTCACACAAGAATCTGGATGATCTGCGTTCCGGTGAGCGTTCTCTTCTGGTATCAGGAGAAGATGAAAAAGAAGATCCACTGGATTTCGTGCTCTGGAAACCGAAAAAAGAAGGAGAGCCAGCATGGGAGTCTCCATGGAGCGAGGGACGTCCGGGATGGCACATCGAGTGCTCAGAGATGTCTAAGAAATACTTAGGCGAGCAGATCGACATTCATGCCGGCGGCGAGGATCTTGTATTCCCACATCATGAAAATGAGATCGCACAGAGTGAAGCTGCCAATGGCAAAGAATTTGCAAGATACTGGATGCACAATGCATTCCTGAACATTGATAACAGAAAGATGAGTAAATCTCTCGGAAACTTCCGTACCGTACGTGAGATCAGCGAACAGTACGATCTGCAGGTACTTCGTTTCTTTATGCTGAGTGCACATTACAGAAGCCCACTGAATTTCAGTGCAGATCTGATGGAAGCATCCAAGAATGGTTTGGAGCGTATCGTAAATGCAGCAGATAATCTGAAGTTCCTTATGGGAAATGCAAAAGCAGAAGCAATCACAGATGCAGAAGCAGAAAACTTTGCAAAAACAGAAGAGTTTGTTGCAGGATTTGAAAAGGCAATGGACGATGACTTCAATACAGCAGATGCCGTTGCAGCAATCTTTGACCTTGTAAAATATATCAATACAACAACCGATGCAGAAAGTTCCAAAGAATATCTTCAGAAATTATTCGATCTGCTTGTGAAGTTAACAGGAGTTCTGGGACTGATCGTAGATAAGAAAGAAGAGATCCTGGACGAAGACATCGAGAAACTGATCGAGGAGCGTCAGGCAGCACGTAAGGCTAAAGATTTTGCAAGAGCCGATGCAATCCGTGATGAACTGTTAGAGAAGGGTATCATCTTAAAGGATACCAGAGAAGGAGTACAATGGAAAAGAGCGTAAAGTGGGAATTTGACACTTATATGCAGGAGATTTTCCAGATGAAAGAGGTGGATATCAAAGAATATTCACCTCTTACTTTGGCATATATCGGAGACTGCATTTATGATCTGATCATCAAAACGCTGGTGATCAATGAAGGAAACCGTCAGGTACAGAAACTGCACCAGAAGACCAGCTCTTATGTACAGGCATCCGCACAGTCGAAAATGATGCGTACGATGCAAGAACATCTGACAGAAGAAGAGCATGCCATCTATAAAAGAGGCCGCAATGCCAAGAGTGTATCGCCGGCGAAGAACCAGTCGATCACAGATTACAGACGTGCGACGGGATTCGAAGCCCTGCTTGGTTATCTGTATCTGAAAAAAGAGTGGAAAAGAATGCTGGAACTGGTTAAAATAGGTCTGGACAGTATCAAAGAACAATAAGGAGTGTCGAATATGAGTCACGATAAGAATGTACATGATAAGAAGATGCATGATAAAAAATCGTATGATAAGAAAGAAAATGAAAATATCATAGAAGGAAGAAATGCCGTCATGGAAGCATTTCGTTCCGGAAAACCGGTAGACAAGCTGTATGTACTGGACGGATGTCAGGACGGCGCAGTCAGATCCATCATCCGTGAGGCAAGAAAGCATGACACGATCCTGAACTTCGTGGAAAAGGACCGCTTAAACCAGTTGTCAGAGACCGGAAAACACCAGGGTGTGATCGCAAGTGTTGCCGCATATGAGTATGCAGAAGTAGAAGATATGTTAAAGCTTGCAGAAGAAAAAGGGGAAGATCCGTTCCTGATCATTTTGGATAATATCGAAGATCCGCACAATCTTGGTGCGATCATCCGTACCGCAAATCAGGCAGGTGCACATGGCGTGATCATTCCGAAGAGACGTGCAGTCGGACTGACGGCAACTGTGGCAAGAACTTCCGCAGGTGCGCTGAATTATACGCCGGTTGCAAAAGTAACGAATCTGGTAAAGACGATGGAAGATCTGAAGAAGAAGGGTCTGTGGTTCGTGTGTGCCGATATGGACGGCGATGTCATGTATGATGTCAATATGAAGGGGCCGATCGGTCTGGTGATCGGTAATGAAGGCGAAGGCGTGGGACGTCTGGTCAAAGACACTTGCGATTTTACCGCCAGAATCCCGATGAAAGGGGACATCGATTCCCTGAATGCATCGGTAGCAGCAGGTGTGCTGGCATATGAGATCGTAAGACAGCGGATGCAGTAAGAAAGTGAAGTACAGGCGATTGCCATAAGCAGATAAGTATAGAGTGAAATGTGGACTTCGGAGGAAAGTATGACAGAGTATAAAAAATTAACAGACGAAGAACTGATCCGCAGACTCCGCATGGGAGAAACCGGGATTATAGATTATCTGATGGAAAAATATAAGAATCTGGTCAGAAAAGAAGCCAATGCAATGTATCTGCTCGGCGGAGAGACAGACGACCTGATCCAGGAAGGAATGATCGGTCTTTTCAAAGCTGTTCAGGATTATGATGTGGATCAGGAAGCTTCTTTCTTCAGTTTTGCAAGACTGTGTGTGACGAGACAGCTCTATTCGGCAATCGAAGCTTCGAACAGAAAGAAACACAGCCCGCTTAACAGTTACATTTCTTTGTATGAAAGGGAAGATGGCGAAGGTTCTCTGATCGATACGATGGAATCAGAACATGAGACAAATCCGGAAGAACTGCTTGTCAGTCAGGAACATGCAAAGTCGCTGGAAGAACGGCTGGAAAAGGATTTAAGTGAACTGGAACGCAGAGTCTTGTATTTACACCTGATGGGGACCGATTATAAGACGATCGCAAAGCTTCTGGACCGGAGTCCGAAGACGATTGATAATGCACTTCAGAGGATCAAAGGGAAGATGCAGAAGATTCTGGAAAAGGAAAAATAGATATAATTAAAATACGATATGTCCAGAAGAAAAAAGTGTATATTTTGTAGAGTTTTTTGTATGTACAGGAAAATTACAGATTCTTATAATGATATATGCAGTAAAGGTAAAAATAGGAGGTATCGTAATGACAAAGAAAATATTAATCACCGGAGGCGCCGGTTATATCGGAAGTCACACAGCACTGGAACTTTTGAATGAAGGATATGAAGTTGTTGTATATGACAATCTGTGCAATTCATCAAAAGAATCTTTAAAGAGAGTAGAAGAGCTTTCTGGAAAGCACATTACATTTTATGAAGGAGATGTAATGGATGAAACTGCATTGAAGGCAATGATGGAAAAAGAGGGTGTAGATGCGGTGATTCACTGTGCAGCATTGAAGGCAGTCGGAGAATCTGTACAGAAGCCATTAGAGTATTACCGTAATAATATAACAGGAACCCTGACACTTATGGATGTTATGAAACAGACAGGGGTTAAGAATATCGTATTCAGCTCATCTGCAACTGTATACGGAAGTCCGGAGGAGATGCCGATCACAGAGGAGTGCCCGAAGGGACAGTGCACGAATCCTTACGGATGGACAAAATCCATGATGGAACAGATCATGACGGATGTACAGAAGGCCAATCCAGATATGAATGTTATTCTTCTTCGCTATTTCAACCCGGTAGGAGCACATGAAAGTGGACGTATCGGAGAGAATCCGAAGGGAATCCCAAACAACCTGATGCCATATATTTCACAGGTGGCAGTAGGAAAGCTTGAAAAACTCGGCGTATTCGGAGATGACTATGACACACCGGACGGAACCGGAGTCCGTGACTACATTCATGTAGTAGATCTTGCAAAAGGACACGTAAAAGCAATTAACTATATCTTCAGCAATCCGGGACTTGATGTGATCAATCTTGGAACGGGTGTTGGATATTCCGTGCTTGATATGGTAAAAGCATTCGGCAAAGCATGTGGAAAAGAGATTCCATATGAGATCAAACCAAGAAGAGCCGGAGATATCGCGATGTGTTATGCAGATCCTGCCAAGGCAGCAAGAGTGCTTGGCTGGAAGGCTGAAAAAGGGCTGGATGAGATGTGTGCCGATACATGGAGATGGCAGTCACAGAATCCAAACGGATATGAATCATAAATCATAAAAATGAACACCGGATGATGGGAAATACTTAACAGAACGTTAAGGATTTCCCGTCTTTCTTTTTCAGGGGATAAATGGTATAATATCCACGTATGTAAAGAGCAGTGGATGATCAGATCACTGACAGGCACTGCAAAAGGAGTGAGAAATACTCACACACAGAGGCGAGAATCATGGAAAAGAAGAATGAAAAAGGAAAAGTGCAGCTCAAAGGACAACTCAAACTTTACATCCAGTGGCCGGCTATTATGTCCCTGCTTCTCATAGCAATGGATTTGTGGGTTTATAAGCTGGATCACAGAGCGGGAATCCTGATGGCCGTATTTGTAGTCGTATATATCATTATGGTGGGTGGACTGTATTTTTACAGTAAGAACATCATTATGAAAGACCTGGTAGAGTTTGCTGCACAGTATGGCATTGTTCAGAATACATTGCTGAGAGAACTGTCGATTCCTTATGCGATCCTGTTGGATGATGGAAAAGCGATCTGGATGAACGATGAATTTGAAGCAATCCTGGGAGGTAAACCCAAGGGAGAAGCTTATATCAGCAAATACATTCCTGAATTGAACCGGAGTATATTTCCAAAAGAGGACCAACGGACGGTCACAATGGAAGTGTATTATGATGACAAAGAGTATCAGGCAGAGATCCGGAGAGTATCAGTAGAAGGATTTAGTGATACAGAACAGCTTATGGAGCTGCCAAAGGAAAAAGAATATTTTATAGCTGTATATCTTCAGGATGTTACGGAATTTAACCGTATTATCCGAGAGAACGAAGAGCAGAGGATGGTTGCCGGGCTGGTTTACATTGATAACTATGATGAAGTGATCGACAGTGTGGAAGAAGTCAGACAGTCACTTCTGATGGCACTGGTAGACCGTAAGATCAACCAGTATATTGCGAAGGTTGACGGAATCGTTAAGAAACTGGAGAATGATAAATATTTTATCATCATCCGGAAATCTTACTTCAAACAGCTGGAAGAAGATAAGTTCTCCCTGCTGGACGATGTAAAATCCGTAAATATCGGAAATGGAATCCCGGCGACATTAAGTATCGGACTTGGACTGAGTTCTGATTCTTATGCGCAGAGTTACAACTATGCACGTGTTGCGATTGATCTTGCGCTTGCAAGAGGCGGCGATCAGGCAGTTATCAAGGACTGTAACGGTGTGACTTATTATGGTGGCAAACGTGAACAGACAGCAAAGAATACCCGTGTAAAGGCGCGTGTAAAAGCAGAGGCACTGCGTGAATTTATCACGGTCAAAGATAAGATCTTTGTTATGGGACATAAGCTGACAGACGTGGATGCGTTCGGTGCGGCAATGGGAATCTACCGTGCGGCACTGGCTTTGGAAAAACGTGCTTATATTGTAATTAATGAAGTATCTGCATCGCTCAGACCATTATATGAATTATTCGAACAGGATTCGAATTACCCGGACGATCTGTTCCTGACATCGTCACAGGCGATGAATATGGCGGATGAGAATTCGATGGTTGTAGTAGTAGATACGAACCGTCCGATGATGACAGAATGTGAGGAACTTCTGAAGACGACCAAGACGATCGTGGTTCTGGATCATCACAGACAGAGCAGTGATAATATCGACAATGCGCTGCTGTCTTATATTGAACCGTATGCATCATCGGCATGTGAGATGGTATCAGAAGTATTGCAGTATATCGTAGACGGAATCAAGATTCCAAAGATTGAGGCGAGCAGCCTGTATGCCGGTATCATGATCGATACCAACAACTTTGTGAATAGTACCGGAGTCCGTACTTTTGAAGCAGCGGCATTCTTAAGAAGATGCGGTGCAGATATCACATTGGTAAGAAAATTATTCCGTGATGACATGGAATCTTACAGAGCGAAAGCAGAGATCATCAGCAGCGCGGAGGTTTATCATAATAAATTTGCCATCGCAAGAGGTGTGGATCTTCACATCGAAAGCCCGACGATCATCGGGGCACAGGCAGCAAATGAACTGCTGGATATCAGTGAGATCAAGGCATCATTTGTATTAACCGAATATAATGGAAGAATATACGTCAGCGCACGTTCGATCGATGAGGTCAATGTACAGATCATCATGGAACGTCTGGGCGGAGGCGGTCACATGAACGCTTCGGGAGCGCAGTTCAACCATACGGATATGGATGAAGCGGTAGCCTGCTTAAAACAGGTGATTGACGAGATGATAGAAGGAGGAGACTTGTAATGAAAGTAATTTTGACAGAAGACGTAAAGTCACTTGGTAAAAAAGGAGAGATCGTAAACGTCAGCGACGGATACGCAAGAAACTTTATCTTAAAGAAAAATAAAGGTGTAGAAGCCAACGGAAAGAACTTAAATGACCTGAAGTTAAAGAAAGCCAACGACGATAAGATTGCACAGCAGCAGTATGAAGATGCGCAGGAACTTGGCAAGAAGATCGAAGCAGGTAAGATCGAAGTTGCGATCAAGATGGGAGAAGGCGGCAAAGCATTCGGTTCCGTATCTTCAAAAGAGATCGCAGAAGAGGTTAAAAAGCAGATGGATCTTACGATCGACAAGAAGAAAGTACAGTTAAAAGAAGCAATCAGAACACTGGGAACACATAATGTACCGGTTAAGTTGCATCCAAAGGTAACAGCAGAGCTGAAAGTTGTTGTAAAAGAAGAAGCATAGGAGGAATTCAGGCGTGGAAGAAGCACTCATCAAACGAGTCATGCCACACAGCATCGAAGCAGAACAGTCTGTGGTCGGCGCCATGCTTATGGATAAAGATGCCATCACCACTGCAGGAGAAATCATCAGTGGTGATGATTTTTATCAGGCGTCATACGGAGTGATCTTTGATTCGATGATCGAACTGTTCAATGAAGGAAAACCGGTCGATCTGATCACCTTGCAGGAAAGACTGAAGGAAAAGGACGTACCGGCGGAGATTGCCAGTCTGGAATTTGTCAGAGACCTGGTGACAGCAGTGCCGACTTCTGCGAACGTGAAATATTACGCACAGATCGTGGCAGATAAGTCGTTAATGCGTAAGATGATTAAACTGAACGAATCAATTGAAAATATGTGCTATGCGGGAAAAGAGCCGGTAGAGTCGATTATGGAACAGACAGAGAAATCCATGTTTCAGTTATTACAGAGACGTACGACCGGTGATTACGTACCAATCAAACAGGTTGTTTTAAATGCATTAGATAAGATTGAGAAGGCGTCTAAGAGTAAAGGAACCGTTACGGGAATACCGACGGGATTCATTGATCTGGATTATAAACTTTCCGGATTTCAGCCGTCAGATTTTATTCTGATCGCAGCCCGTCCATCTATGGGAAAAACGGCGTTTGTATTAAACATTGCGCAGTATATGGCATTTAAGAAGAATAAAGCAGTAGCAATCTTCAGTCTGGAGATGTCAAAAGAACAGCTGGTGAACCGACTGTTTTCTCTGGAGTCCCAGGTAGATGCCCAGTCCCTAAGAACCGGTAATATGAAAGATTCCGACTGGGAGAAACTGATAGAAGGAGCTGGGATTATCGGTCAGTCGAAGCTGATCATTGATGATACTCCGGGTATCTCTATCTCAGAACTCAGATCGAAATGCAGAAAGTACAAACTGGAACACGGACTTGATATTATCATCATTGACTACCTGCAGTTGATGACCGGAAGTGTGGGAAGAAGTTCGGAGTCCAGACAGCAGGAAGTCTCAGACATTTCCCGACAGTTAAAGGGACTTGCCAGAGAGCTGAATGTGCCGGTAGTATCCCTGTCACAGTTAAGCCGTGCGGTAGAAAGCCGTCCGGATAAAAGACCGATGCTTTCGGACCTTCGTGAATCCGGAGCCATCGAGCAGGATGCGGACGTGGTAATGTTCATTTACCGAGACGAATACTACAATAAAGATTCAGAGTTCAAAAAACAGGCAGAAATAATTATCGCAAAACAAAGAAACGGCCCGGTAGGGACCGTTAATCTGGCTTGGCTTGGCGAATATACAAAGTTTGCCAACTTAAGCAGACAGGAAGATTCTTTTTAATTTCTTAACTGGACCGGTTTCGGCCGATGCTTTCCGGAAGGATTGTTGCTGGCGGATCAACTGATCCAGTTTTTTGAATTCTAATTCTTCATGGCGTTCTTTTGCATCCAGAAGAAAGGACATCTCCTGACTGAACATTGCCATGAGAACTTCGTTGTTATTCTGCAGCATGCGTTTTAACTGTAACTGTTCTCTGGTCCGTCTGATATCGGGAATCAGTGCTTTTAAATCAGAGAGAGAAACTCCCTGATCATAAAGATCCCGGATACAGGCATACAGTCTGGCATCATCTCTGGTCTCACGTTTTATCTGTTCTAAAGTATTCATATGATTTCCCATGTTAGATACCCCCTTATCTTATAATACTTGTCCCTTATGGGTAAATGTATCATAGCACAGGAAAGATCACCGAATTCGTCAGAATCCGTCGAGAGAAATAAATTTATTAAAAAAGAAATAATATGCAAAATATCAAAACAAAAAAATGCACGATACAAAATGTACCGTGCATTCTTATCTTACTTATTCTGCGTTATTAACCTTCAGAAATTGCTCCTACTGGACACTGAGCAGCACAAGCGCCACAATCTACACAAGCGTCAGCATCGATCTCATAATGATCTGCTCCCTGAGCGATAGCTCCTACTGGACATTCAGCTTCGCAAGATCCGCAGCTTACACATTCATCACCAATTACGTGTGCCATAGTATGTACCCTCCTTTGAGATTAAATATTCTAGACATAATCCAATTCGTTGTCTCTGTTCCTATAATAATACAAAAAATAAAAATAAACAAGGGAATAGAATGTTTTTTTAGAAATACATAAAAGTTTAGCCATAGCTAACTTGTGTTAGAAAAAGCTATCACAATAAAGGGGAAAAAAGTATTTCTACAGAAATATAAAAGTCATAGAGGAAAATTAAGAAAAATTTCAACAATTTTTCACCGTTTTGGTGTATAGTATATGGTGCTGAAAAAATATAAGAAAAAAATATAATCAAAAGTTAGAAGTATTAAGTATAAGTAGAAATGATACCAGATATAGGAGAGAGGAAAATGAAGAAAAACAGAATCATTGCCATGCTGCTGGGTACAGCGCTGCTTGTATGTGGATGTCAGCAGACATCAAAAGCAACCGATGAAGAGAAAAAGATTGAGTCAGAAAAGAATACAACTAAGACAGAAGAAAACGCATATCAGGGGAAATTAGATCTGATCACTCCGGCGGCATATAATAATACGGACGGATTAAAGCTGAAAAAAGGCGATTATATTTCCATTATCGGAAAAGCGAACGGAGCACAGTACTGGGATGAAGTGAAAAAAGGTGTAGCGCAGGCTGCGGAAGATATTAATACAAATCTTGGGTATACAGGAAAAGATAAGGTGAAAGTAGCATTTAATGCACCGGATACAGCAGATAATGTCGATGACCAGGTAAATCTTCTGGATGAAGAACTGGACAGATATCCGGTCGCAGTGGGCATTTCGATCGTAGACCTGCAGGCATGCCAGGTGCAATTCGATCTTGCAACAGACAGTGAGATTCCGATTGTAACTTTTGATTCCGGATCAGATTATCAGGGTGTGGCTGCAGATGTATCCACAGACAATGTAGCTGCAGGAAAGGAAGCGGCACAGAGACTTGCGGAAGAGATGGGCGACAGCGGAGAAGCGGTGCTGTTCATTCAGGATTCCAAATCACAGGCAGCTCTTCAGAGAGAAAAAGCTGTAACAGAAGAATTGAAAGCAAATCATCCGAATATTTCAGTGGTCAATGTATACCACATGGATGAACTGAGCAATATGCAGAAGACAGTATCCGATGAGATCAATGCCGGAACCTACCGACCAAAAGACAGTGAACTTCCGGAGGGACAGCTCACAGGAGAAGATGTTGTAACAGCAGACAGTATCACTGAAGATCAGGTAGTTGATTATATCCTTGCAAAACATCCAAATATTACAGGCTGCTTTGCTGCAAACGGGGATTCCGTAAAACTTGCAGTCGATGGTCTGGAAAGAAATAAAATGGAGAAAAAAGTGAAAGTCATCGGCTTCGACGCCAACGATGATGAGATTCAGGATCTGAAAGACGGTAAAGTTAACGGACTGATCGTACAGAACCCATTTGGCATGGGATATGCAACCGTTGTGGCTGCAGCAAGGGCTTCTCTGAATATGGGAAATGAGGCTGTGGTTAATACGGGATATACATGGGTGACGAAAAAGAATCTGAAGACGGATGAGGTGCAGAAGATTCTGTATAGTAAGTAGGAAAATTTAATGTATCATGGCGGCTTACCCCGGTCCTGAATAAAAGTATAGAAGGGATTGCTGTGCGGATTCAATCATGGGGAACATCTAAAGCAAAAAAATCGGCCTAAAAGCAGCCGGTCAAAAATCATAACTCGCTGATCGCTCAGACAAATGATTTTTAACCGGCTAACGGCCGATTTTTTTACTTAAGAAGTTCCAACTCTTTCTCATGGACTGAGAGGTCACAATGATAAATTAACCAGCAACCTTCGGAAGTGAAAAGGAGAATTCGGTTCCGACTCCTTCCGTACTCACCACGGTAATATTCTCCCCATGTGCCTGAATTGCTTCTTTCACGATCGCAAGTCCAAGTCCGGTACCTTTCTTATCTTTTCCACGGGAGAGGTCACTCTTGTAAAAGCGTTCCCAGATTTTCCCAAGCGCTGATCTTGGAATCCCCATACCGTTATCTTTTACAGAGGTATATACTTTTTCTCCGCGGTCTGTCGTCTCAATCGTGACGATGGAATCCGGATCACTGAATTTAATCGCATTGTCCAGCAGGTTGTATAAGACTTGCTGGATTTTTCGTTTGTCAGCGTTGACGTTCAGGTGTTTTGTTGCGAAGACCAATTCGATGGAAATCTTCTTCTGTGTGCAGACACCTTCGAAAGATGCCGCTACATGCTTGATCATCTCGTGAATATCGAATACTTCCCGGTTGAGAAGCAGGTGATTGGTGTCAAATTCATTTAACGTCAGAAGATCCTGTGTCAGATCTGTCAGGCGTTCTGTTTCGAATAAGATAATCTTCAGGTATTTTTCATGTAATTCTGGTGGGATGGTTCCGTCTGTCATGGCTTCCACATAACCTTTGATGGAGGTAAGTGGAGAACGAAAATCATGAGACACATTTGCCACAAATTTCTTCTGATAATCTTCCATATCCCTAAGCTGAGAGGACATGTAGTTCAGTGATGCGGACAGATAACCCATCTCATCTTCAGTTGTGACAGGAATCTCATATTCCAGGTTACCGGAAGCATATTGGGTTGCTGCTTCGGTAATCTTATGAAGCGGACGGTACACAAGGAAATGGAACGCCAGCAGGATAATGAACGAAAGCAGGAAGATTACGATGAATGTAATATATACACCACGCATCAGTGTGTCTGTCATGGTATCCACAACAGAGGTATACTGGTGGATCATCAGATACCCTTTTGGAGAATACCCGTAAGTTACCGGTACAGTGACAGTGATCACATCATTGTCAAAATATCCGTGATAATCACCAGTCTGTGAACGATCGCTTCCGGATTCCACCGGGTCGAAATCTTTAATGGAATCAGGCGCGGACGGGTAGCTCCCGGACTGTGCAGAAAGGATTACTTTTCCATCTTTTGAAACGAACCAGACTGCAGCGTCAAGCTGTGTCTCTATTCCGGATAAGATCATCTGTGCGTCAGATTCTGTTAATCCGCCGGAAAAATAACCGGGAAGATAGTCGTTGGCAACCATCGTAGCTTCCCGGTACATACTGTTACTTACGCGGTTAAAAATCGGCGTACTGACCAAGTTCTCTGTCAGTGTTGCGGCTGTAAAAAGGCTTAAGAATCCGAACACAATATAGATAAATATAAATTTTAAATATAATGTACTTTTCATGATATTAACCTGCTGTTATTTTACTTCAAATTTATAACCGATTCCCCATACAGTGCTGAGACTCCAGCCATTGTGATCCTTGATCTTCTCGCGGAGACGTTTGATGTGCACATCGACGGTACGGGTATCGCCGATATATTCATAGCCCCAGATCTGATCCAGTAACTGCTCTCTTGTGAATACCTGGTTCGGAGAGGATGCGAGGAAATAGAGAAGTTCCAGTTCCTTTGGCGGCATCTCGACCGTATGGCCGTCAACAATGACGGAGTAATTGGTAAGGTTGATCTCAATTCCCGGGTATTCGACACATTTTCCCTTATCTGCCTGAGGAGTCTCCGGTTTGGAGCCGACCTGATAGCGGCGTAAGACTGCTTTTACACGTGCAACCAGCTCTTTGGCATCAAATGGTTTCATAATGTAATCATCTGCACCGAGCTCCAGGCCAAGTACCTTGTCGAATACTTCACCCTTGGCGGACAGCATGATGATCGGAGTGTTAGATCTCGTACGGATCTCGCGACAGACCTGATATCCGTCGATACCAGGCAGCATGAGATCTAAAAGAATCAGGTTCGGTTTGTAAGTGTCAAAGGCAACCAGTGCCCGTTCGCCATCGTGGACCATCATAGTGTCAAAGCATTCTTTTGTCAGATATAATGAGACCAGTTCAGCGATATTTTCATCGTCATCGACGATCAGTATTTTCTGTTTGTTCATAGATGTATACTCCTCCCGTATATAGATGCATTTATCTATACTGATTCACTTTAAAGTTTCCCCTTATACTATCCCTTATTTTAACTTTTATTTCAGCTCAGCGATCGTTACGCCGGCGTCACCTTCGCCAAATGCGCCAAGGCGGAATGATTTGACATGTTTCTGCCGTTTCAGATATTTATGGATACCGGCTCTTAAAGCTCCGGTTCCTTTACCGTGAACGATTCTTACAGAACTGAGGTGTGCAAGCGAGGCGTCGTCCAGATATTTATCCAGCTCGGCGATCGCTTCATCGACTGTTTTACCAAGAAGGTTGATCTCAGGACTGATCGCAAGAGATTTGCCCATCTTGACTTTGCCTTTACCGGTCTGACGGGTTCTTTTGGCAAATGAATATGCCGGCGCTTCATCGATGATCTCCAGATCGGAAATATTAACTGTGGAACGTAAGATTCCCATCTGTACGGTGACATTTCCCTTGGAATCCGGAAGTGAAGTGACAGATCCGGTCAGGTTCATACTCAGTACCTTGACAGATTCTCCAAGTTTGAAATCACTTGGTTTGTAAGCCTTTTTTGGTTTCTTGGTATCTGTCTTCATGGAATTCTGTGTCGCGTTCATCTTCTTGCGGAGACGCTCACGTTCCTTTTCCATCTCGGCAACGGAGATATTGGCTTTGCCGAATTTGTGGAAATTACGCATGGTCTCATCGGCTGTTTCCTTGGCATCGGCCAGGATCTCATGAGCCTTTTCATTGGCCTCGCGGATGATACGGTCACGCTGTTCTTCTAATTTATCACGTTTCTGACGGGTCTCTTCTTCGAGACGTGCCAGTTCACGTTTGTAGTGTTCGATCTCTTCCTGCTCTTTCCGGATGGTACGTTTACTTGTCTCCAAATCGGTTAACAGGTCTTCGAAGGATTCATCCTGTTCGGTCAGATGTGTCTTGGCATCTTCGATGATATAATCCGGAAGTCCGAGTTTTCCTGCGATGGCAAATGCATTACTCTTTCCCGGGATACCGATCAGAAGGCGGTAAGTCGGACTGAGCGTCTCTACATCGAATTCACAACAGGCATTTTCAACGCCCGGTGTGGAAAGTGCGAAGACTTTCAGTTCGCTGTAGTGTGTCGTTGCCATGGTACGGATGCCTCTCTGGTGCAGATAGCTTAAGATGGCGATCGCAAGAGCAGCACCTTCGGTAGGGTCGGTTCCTGCATTCAACTCATCGAACAGTACCAGAGAATGTTCGTCTACATGCTTTAAGAACGAAACGATATTCGTCATATGAGAAGAGAAGGTACTGAGGCTCTGCTCGATACTCTGCTCATCTCCGATATCGGCATATACATTTTCAAAAATTGCCAGTTCCGAACGGTCCAGCGCAGGGATATGAAGTCCTGCCTGACCCATCAGGGTAAATAATCCGACCGTCTTTAACGAAACGGTCTTACCGCCGGTGTTCGGTCCGGTTACGATCAGAAGGTCGAAGGTATCACCGAGTGTGACGGTGATCGGAACGACTTTCTTCTTATCTAACAGCGGATGGCGGCCCTCACGGATATGGATCCGGCCTTCTGTATTGAAGATTGGCTTGCTTGCGTTCATGTTGATTGCGAGATTTCCTTTTGCAAATATGAAATCCAGCTCCGTCATGACTTTGTAGTCGGTGCGGATGGAGTCGATATATTCTGCAACATCGGCGCTTAAGCGTGCAAGGATCACCTGGATCTCTTCCTGCTCTTTGCCGTAAAGCTCTTTTAAATCATTATTCAGTTTTACAACAGACATCGGTTCGATGAACAGGGTAGAACCTGTGGCAGACTGGTCATGGATCAGACCAGATACCTGGCTTCTGTATTCGGCTTTGACCGGGATACAGTAGCGGTCCCCGCGCATGGTGATGATCGCATCCTGCAGATAGGTACGGAGCGAACCGTTGACCAGAGAAGATAATGTAGAATGTACTTTATCATTGATCTGGTTCATGGAACGGCGGATCTGCTTTAATGTACTGCTGGCATCATCACTGATCTCATCTTCGTCAATAATGCATCGGCGGATCTCAGTGCTTACCAGTGTCAGTGGCTCGATCTGCTGGAAGAAAGCATCCAGACAGTCTTCTGCATCGTCCACAGTCTCGTGACGGCCGTAAGCTTTGATCTGCCCTGCATTTTCCAGAAGCTTACAGATACGCAAAAGCTCTCCGCTTCCGAGCGCGGCACCGACTTCCAGACGCTTTAAGGATTCCCCGACCGGATTACAGCTTCCGAAAGAAGGACGTCCCTTCTTAATGATACGGGTAAATGCGGCGGCAGTCTGTTCTTGTGCGGCTTCGATATCCGTGATGGATATCATCGGTTTTAATCTCTTGCAGCGTTCCTTGCCGCCAAAAGAAGTTGCCTGTTCTATTAAGATGTCAATAATTTTATGATATTCTAATTTAGTTAATGTTTTTTTATTCATGTTTCTCACCTGAACTTATTCTAGTTACTGTTCATACAGTAGCTGTAGTCAGTACCTATTCTACCTTATTTGGACGATAAAGAAAAGGATAAATATTGAACATTCCCATTCCATACGGTATACTATAAAAAGGATTGCAAAGGAGACGAAAAAGCTGATGGATGAGCAGAAACCTCTGGAAAATAAGCAGGGAGAACCTGGGAAAAAAATAGAAAAATCAGAATATTCATTTATGCAGGAGACGATCAAAGACGAGAACAGCCGTGGAAAAAAGTGCCGTAAAGACCTGCTTCGCATGGCGGGGCTTGGAGTGGTATTCGGTGTGTGTGCCTGCATTAGTTTTTCTGCGCTCAAACCATGGCTTGATAAGAAGTTTCCTGGAGATTCACAAGAGGTAGTGATACCGAAAGAGAAAGAAGAAGATAATACAGAAGAAAAAAAAGCGGATACCAGTAACAATACGGAACAGACGCTGGATATTGACAATTACAGAGAACTTCAGAAAGCAATGAACGACGTAGCCACAGAGGCCGGAAAATCCGTGGTAGAGATCATAGGTGTATCCGGAGAGCAGGACTGGACAGACGAGTCTTACGATAATAAAAACAGTGTGTCCGGACTGATCATCGCTGATAATGGGCAGGAGCTTCTGGTATACGGAAAGACTTCTATATTAAAAGATGCAAAAGAGATCCATATTAGATTCTCGGATGGCAATACAGAACAGGCATCTGTGAAGAAGAAAGATGAAAGTCTCGGATTTGCGATCTATGCTGTGTCGGGAAGCAGCATTGAACAGTCAACATGGACGCAGATCAGTACCGCCAAACTTGGCAGTTCCAATTCTGTACAGAAAGGGGACGCCGTGGCAGTGCTTGGAAAGCCATTTGGCTATGCAGGAGCGGTCGGATTTGGAACGATTGCGAACAGCAGAAATGAACTGGATGCAGATGACGGAAGTTATCAGCTCCTTTGCACTGATATTGGTGCGGCAGAAGACGGAACAGGTGTGATCGTTAATTTGTCAGGAGAAGTAGTCGGAATTATTGATCAGAGTATTTCTGATAATAGCAGTAAAAGGCTGGTAACCGGGTATGGAATTTCGGGCTTAAAATCAGAGATTGAATTGTTGTCTAACGGACAGGCGGTTCCGTATGTCGGTATTCGTGGACTGGATGTGACGGCAGAGATCGAAGCTCAGGGAATTCCAAATGGAGTATACGTCCAGACAGTAGAGCCGGATTCTCCGGCAATGGCAGCAGGAATCCAGAGCGGGGATATAATCACAGAGGCTGCAGGCAAGAAGATATCGTCGCTGGCGGTCTATCAGAGTGTGATGCGTGACCAGAAAAGCGGCAGCAAGATAAGACTCAAAGGACAGAGACAGGGATCCGGCGGTTATGTGGATATTTCATTTGACGTGACAGTCGGAAGCAAGGAGTAGGCTTGCCGGATGCTTCCGGGGAGATGTTTCGATCGTTGTAAAATATAGAATAATATTAATATAGAATATAGAAAGAGGAAATAAGATGAGATATATCAACACCCTTCACGAAGGAGAAACAATCAGAAATGTATATTTGTGCAAAGGAAAGCGTTCTGCGGAGACCAGAAACGGAAGACCATATGATAATCTGATCCTTCAGGATAAGACCGGGACACTTGACGGGAAAGTATGGGATCCGAATTCCGGCGGAATCGCAGATTATGATGAGATGGATTTTATTGAAGTATATGGTGAAATCATCAGCTATAATAACAATCTGCAGCTTAACATTAAGCAGATCCGTAAAGCACAGGAGGGTGAATATATCGCCGCCGATTATATGCCGACAACGGAGAAGAGTACAGATGGCATGTATGAGGAACTGCTTGGATATATTAAGAAAGTAGAGAACCAGTATCTGAGACAGGTGCTGGAGTATTATTTTGTAAAAGACGAGACATTTATCCGTAATTTCAAGGGACATTCCGCTGCAAAGACGGTTCATCATGGATTCGCCGGAGGACTTCTGGAACATACATTAAGTGTTGTGAAGTTCTGTGACTATATGGTGGGAGCATATCCGATCCTGAATAAGGACTTGCTTTTCACAGCAGCGATCTGCCACGATATCGGAAAGACGAAGGAATTATCTTCCTTCCCGGAAAATGATTACACAGATGAAGGACAGCTTCTGGGACATATTGTAATCGGTGTGGAGATGATCGGAGATGCAGTCCGCAATATCCCGGACTTCCCGGAGAAACTTGCGAATGAATTAAAACACTGTATCGTTGCACATCACGGAGAACTGGAATACGGTTCACCGAAGAAACCGGCACTTGCCGAGGCGATGGCACTGAATCTTGCAGACAATGCAGATGCCAAGATGCAGACACTGACAGAGTTATTCAAAGATAAAAAAGGAAATGACTGGCTGGGATATAACCGCCTGTTTGAATCAAATATCAGAAAGACAGTTATCTAATGATGCAGAAGAATGAAATAGTAAAGGTAAAAATAGAAGATATCGGAGTCGGAGGAGAAGGCATCGGCAAGGTGGATGGATACACGTTGTTTATCAAAGATGCCATCATCGGGGATGTTGTAGAGGCGAAAGTAATGAAAGCAAAGAAGAATTACGGCTATGCCCGCCTGATGAATGTCCTGACTCCATCAAAAGACCGTGTGGAAGAGCCGGTCTGTCCGATGGCAAGAAAATGCGGCGGCTGTCAGATCCAGGAGATGAAGTATCCGGCACAGCTTGCATTTAAAGAATCTAAGGTACGCGGCAATCTGGAGCGGATCGGAGAAGTTCCGGGTGAACTTCTGGATCAGATCATGCATCCGGCTGTCGGCATGGACGGAGAAGGAATGCAGCCGTTCCGCTACCGGAATAAGGCGCAGTTCCCGATCGGAACAGATAAAGACGGCAGAGTGATCGCCGGGTTCTATGCCGGAAGAACACACAGCATTATCGAGAATACAGACTGCGCGCTTGGTGTGGAAGTCAACGAAGAGATCCTGAACTGTATTCTGAACTTCATGGAAGAATTCAAAATTCCGGCATACGATGAAGTGAAGCATAAAGGGCTGGTACGCCATGTACTGCTCCGTTACGGATTCAAGACAGATGAAATCATGGTATGTCTGGTCATCAATGGAAAGACGATTCCGCACTGTCATGATCTGGTCGGACGGCTACGTCAGATTCCGGGTATGACAAGCATCACTCTCAGTACGAACACAGCGAAGACGAATGTGATCATGGGCGATACGATCCGCCTTCTGTGGGGACAGGAGTTCATCACAGACTATATCGGTGAGATCAAGTACCAGATATCTCCGCTGTCATTCTACCAGGTGAATCCGGTCCAGACAGAGAAATTATACGGACTGGCATTAGACTATGCAGGCCTGACCGGCAATGAGGCGGTGTGGGACCTGTACTGTGGAATCGGAACGATTTCCCTGTTCCTTGCAAAGAAAGCAAAGCAGGTATATGGCGTGGAGATCGTACCGCAGGCCATTGACGATGCGAAGAATAATGCAAAGATCAATGACATTACGAATGCGGAATTCTATGTAGGTAAGGCAGAAGAAGTCCTGCCGGAGTATTACAAAGAATATGAAAAGACACATAACGGAGAGACCGCACACGCAGATGTGATCGTGGTCGATCCGCCGAGAAAAGGCTGTGAGGAATCCCTGCTTCAGACGATCGTGGATATGCAGCCGGAGAAAGTTGTGTATGTAAGCTGCGACAGTGCGACACTTGCGCGGGATGTGAAGTTCTTAAGAGCGAATGGGTATGAGCTTAAGGATGTGACGCCTGTGGATCAGTTTCCGCATACGGTGCATGTGGAAGTCGTGTGTTGTTTACATCGGGTGAATTCGTAGAAGTCCTTAATTTCAGGCACTTTGCGAGGCATATGAGTTTCACACCAACAGGCAAACAGGGCAAGAAAAAGCAGATTATGAATGGAATCGAAGTGTCAGTAGTATTGCATCTGGTATGAGGAAATACATTCGGACAGAATTAACATTTTTTATTTAATAGCATAGAGAAAAGCCAAAAGGACGCTTGTTTTCAGAACTTCTGGAAGATGAGTGTCCTTTTCTTTTATCCCAAGGCAAAGGAGAAGATAAAAAATGGCAAGGAAGAAAGAAATTTGTGGTGGAAATCACGCCTTATTATTATGAACACGGCGTTTGCCTGGAAGACCATGATGGGACTTCTGCTCATCTTTATACAATCTTAATTTCAAAACAAACTTACTTACGCCCATTTAATACAAATAAAGATAGAATAAAGGAAATATAAAAATGAAATTAAGATTATGGGGATATAGTTATGCAACAGACAAACAGATCAAGACATCGACATATAACATCATTTCAAGTGATTAGTTTAGGGTTTTTATCCGTGATTCTCTTAGGCAGTCTGCTTTTGATGCTGCCGATTGCTACAAAAAGCGGTCAGTGTACCTCCTTTTTGGATGCTTTGTTTACCGCAACTTCTGCGGTTTGTGTGACGGGACTGGTTGTTAATGATACGGCAACCTACTGGTCTTTATTTGGCCAAGGAGTTATTTTACTGCTGATTCAAATCGGAGGTATGGGAATTATTACGATTGCTATTGCGATTGCTGTTGTTTCCGGACGCAAAATCGGGTTGATGCAGCGAAGTACCATGCAAGAGGCAATTTCGGCTCCAACGGTGGGTGGTATTGTGCGGAGAACGCAATTTATTATTCGGACTACTATTCTTATCGAAATCATTGGTGCGGTTCTTTTAGCCCCTGTTTTTTGCAGGGACTTTGGGTTTTGGAAAGGAATATGGTATGCACTGTTCCATTCTATTTCTGCTTTTTGCAATGCAGGATTTGATCTAATCGGTATAAGAACCCCTTTTTCCTCGTTGACCTCTTATTCTGTACAGCCGATTGTAAATCTTGTAATTATGATGCTGATTATTGCAGGAGGTATTGGATTCCTTACCTGGGAGGATATAAAGAATCATAAATGGCATTTTAAAAAATACCGGATGCAAAGCAAGGTGATTTTTATGGTAACAGGAATATTGATATTCTTACCGGCTCTTTACTTTTTTTATTTTGAGTTTTCAAATGTGCCTCTTACAGAAAGAGTATGGGTTTCTTTGTTTCAATCCGTTACGCCGAGAACAGCAGGATTCAATACGGCAGATTTGACTTTACTCAGTGAAGTTGGGCAAATGCTTATCATTATGCTGATGCTCATCGGTGGCTCGCCTGGTTCCACTGCAGGTGGTATGAAAACGACAACTCTTGCAGTTCTCGTTTCATCGGCATTATCTGTATTTAGAAAAAAGGAACACACCAATTTTTTCGGCAGACAAATTCCGGATGACACTATCAGAAATGCAGCTACAATTTTTTTGATGTATATCGTTTTATTCCTTGTCGGAGGAATGGTAATTAGCAGAACAGAAGATATTCCACTTATGACCGCTTTGTTTGAGACGGCGTCGGCAATCGGGACGGTAGGGTTATCGTTGGGAATAACTCCTGACCTGGGGCTTGTTTCCCATATAATCTTGATTTGCCTGATGTTTTTTGGCAGAGTGGGAGGATTGACCTTGATTTTTGCTACCATTTCTGAAAAAAAGCCTAACGGTTCAAAATATCCTCAGGAAAAAATTACAGTAGGTTAAGGAGAATAAAAAAATGAAATCAATATTACTTATCGGTCTGGGAAGATTCGGACGGCATATTGCTATGAAATTAGATGAATTGCATCATCATGTGATGGCGGTAGATAAAGAAGATACTCGAGTTGATGCTGTACTTCCCTTTGTAACTAACGCTCAGATTGGGGATGCGACTAATGAGGATTTTTTAAGTTCGCTTGGTGTTGGGAACTTTGATGTTTGTATTGTGGCTATCGGAGATAACTTTCAGAATTCATTGGAAGTAACGTCCCTTTTGAAGGAACTCGGTGCAAGAATGGTGGTGTCTCGTGCCGCTCGTGATGTTCATGCAAAATTTCTTTTACGAAACGGCGCAGATGAAATTGTTTATCCCGAAAGGCAGCTTGCCGATTGGGTTGCGATCCGTTATAGTGCTGATCATATTTTCGATTACATAGAACTAGATGAAGAACATGCAATCTTTGAAATATCTATACCGGGAGAATGGATAGGAAAAACAATCGGTCAGTTGGATATACGAAAAAAATATAACGTCAATATTATGGCGCTGAAAACAAATGATATTATGAATTTGAAAATAAGTTCCGATACGCAGTTGTTAAAGGACAGTACCATGCTTGTTCTTGGGGAGACGAAACATATTCAAAAATGTTTTCATATTTAATTTTTGAAAGAAGTTGGTGATATGAAAGACTTTGTTTTACTTATAGTGGTATTGGCAGCATTTATTTATGGTTATTTTCTTATGGAAAAGCTGGATAAATTTCTCAAGGAAAATCAATCCCAAAAACTTATTTCAGATTCTAAGCTCAGGATTGGATTTGAAACACCTGCAATCATAGATTCTATTGCAGATCTATTAGAACAATTTTCAAGCGAATACCCAAACTATGAGCTGGACCTGTTCTACGGTTCTGTAAGTGAAATAATAAATGGGCTGGGAAATAATAAACTTGATTTTGGCTTTATCATAGAAAATTCTAACGATATTTTGAAAGATGAGTATTGTTCCTTATCCCTTCAAATAAAGCAAAGTGTCATTACTCCAGGCTCTATAGACATTGCGGTACATCCCATCAACACGATTGAGAAACCAGCGAGAGTGATATGGCAAAATGACATTAATTGTATGAAGGGTCTATTTGTCGAAAAATTGCGTGATTTTTCGGAGCGTTTTCTGCTTTCGGCTACACGCCCGAATGGAAAAAAAGAAGAAAAGGTGGTATAATCTTTATACGATTTTAATGTCAGTGCTAAAATGCTTTTCTGAAATTTACGTATTATTCTATATAATGTTTTTGTATAAGGAGATGACCGTATGAGTGAAAGCAGACACAATCCGGATCAGTTATTAAAGGAAATCCAAGCTGATGAAGAAAACAGTAATAAAGGACATTTGAAAATCTTTTTCGGATATGCAGCTGGTGTGGGTAAAACCTACGCCATGTTAGAAGCAGCTCATATGGAAAAACAGCAGGGAATTGACGTGGTAGCCGGTTATGTAGAAACCCACGCACGTCCCAAAACAGCAGCTCTTTTGAATGGCTTAGAAGTTCTTCCTACAAGAGAAGTTTTTTATAATGGTATGATACTGGACGAATTCGACATTGGCATGGCGTTGAAAAGAAAACCACAGCTTATCCTTGTAGATGAACTTGCGCATACGAATGCCGAAGGATGCCGTCATGCAAAACGGTATCAGGACATTAAGGAACTTTTGAATGCAGGGATTGATGTCTATACGACTGTCAATGTTCAGCATATTGAAAGCCTTTGTGATACAGTTGCATCCATTACGGAAATTGTTGTACGGGAACGCATCCCGGATTCTATTTTTGATAATGCAGATCAGGTTGAATTAATAGATATTGAACCACAGGATTTGATCAACCGTTTGAATACAGGAAATGTATACAGACAGACACAGGAAAAACAGGCAGTAGAAAATTTTTTTACAATAGAAAATTTGACAGCTCTCCGGGAGATTTCACTGCGGCGATGTGCGGACCGGGTGAATATCCTCACAGAAAATACCCGCATAAAAAATCATGGAGATTATCACACAGGCGAACATATTCTTGTATGTCTATCTTCTTCTCCATCCAATGCGAAAATTATCCGTACCGCCGCAAAAATGGCTTCTGCTTTTAAAGGGGAGTTTACGGCTCTATTTGTAGAAACCCCAGATTTTTCGGTGATGAGCGAGGAAAATGTAAAACGCCTGCGTTCAAATATTTGTCTTGCTGAGCAGCTGGGGGCAAAAATAGAAACAGTTTACGGAGAAGATGTTCCGTTTCAGATTGCGGAATTTACTCGTTTGTCCGGTGTGTCAAAGATTGTGATCGGACGTAGTTCTGCTACAAAACGGCATTTGCTCAGCAAACCGACCCTGACAGAAAAATTGATTGATTATGCCCCTAACCTGGATGTGCATATTATTCCGGATACGGTTTCTAATGCGGTAGTGTATCAGTTAAGAGGGGGCAGGAAAAAGAATCATATCGTATTCTCTGTCACTGATACATTAAAATCTACTGCGATTCTGATTTTATCCAGTTTAGTCGGAATGATTTTCCGGAAATTTGGATTTGACGAAGCAAATATCATTACTGTTTTTGTTTTAGGTATTCTTGTCACCGCTGTCATCACGAAACATCAGATATACAGCCTAATTTTCTCGATTGTAAGTGTTTTGGTCTTTAATTTCCTGTTTACGGAACCTCAATTTACCTTGCAGGCGTATGATCAGGGTTATCCTGTTACCTTTATTATCATGTTTTTGGCGGCATTTTTAACCGGTTCTCTTGCTATACGGATTAAAAACCAAGCAAAACAGGCGGCACAATCTGCTTACCGTACCAAAGTGTTATTTGATACAAACCAGCTATTGCAACAGGCAAAAGATAAAAATGAAATTGTATCTGCAACTTCAAATCAGCTCATTAAACTCTTGGGAAAAGATATCGTTTTTTATTTAGCTGATGGAGAAGTGTTGGATACGCCGCATATTTTTTCTGTAACTGAAGAAAATTTGGAATCGTGTATTTCCGAAAATGAAAAGGCCGTTGCCGGCTGGGTATTGAAAAACAATAAACGTGCCGGAGCTACAACAGGAACGCTTTCCAATGCAAAATGCCTGTACCTTGCTGTTCGCAGCAGCAGTATGGTATATGGAGTTATTGGAATCGTGATGGGGGAAATACCTCTTGATCCATTTGAAAACAGTATTCTACTATCCATTCTCGGAGAATGTGCCCTGGCTTTGGAAAACGAGAAAAATGCCCGTGAGAAACAGGAGGCGGCCATTCTTGCAAAAAATGAACAGTTGCGAGCGAACCTGCTGCGTGCTATTTCACATGATTTGAGGACACCGCTGACATCCATTTCCGGTAATGCCAGCAATCTTTTGTCCAACAGCGATTCTTTTGATAATGATACAAAAAAGCAGCTGTACATGGATATTTATGATGATTCCATGTGGTTGATTAACCTTGTAGAAAACTTGCTGGCTGTAACCCGGATTGAAGAAGGACGGTTGAATCTCCGTATAACGGAAGATTTGATGGATGACGTGATCACAGAAGCGTTACATCATATTAATCGAAAGAGTGAAGAACATCATATTTCCGTTGAAAGCAAAGAAGAATTTCTTCTTGCAAAAATGGATGCAAAGCTTATTGTTCAGGTAATCATCAATATTGTTGATAATGCTATCAAATATACACCTAAAAACTCTCATATTGTTATTCGGACAGAAAAGCGGGGAAAACAAGCAATCGTATCTATATCGGATGACGGAAACGGAATTGCTGACGAAATAAAGCCACGGATATTCGACATGTTCTATAGCGGTGCAAATCAAATTGCAGACAGCCGCCGAAGTTTAGGACTCGGATTATCTTTGTGCAAGTCCATTATTAACGCCCACGGCGGAGAACTTACTGTTTCAGATAATCTGCCGCACGGAACAGTATTTACATTTACATTACCGGCAGGGGAGGTCAAAGTATATGAATAAGTCACTAATATTAGTTGTAGAAGATGACACATCTGTCAGAAATTTAATTACAACAACCTTAAAAGCACACGAATACCGATATCTGACGGCACCCGATGGTCAATCGGCAATTTTAGAAACATCTTCACACAATCCAGACATTGTTTTACTTGATTTAGGACTTCCTGATATAGATGGTGTTGAGATTATTAAAAAAATCCGTACTTGGTCAAACATGCCAATCATCGTAATCAGTGCTCGCAGTGAAGATACCGATAAAATTGATGCGTTGGATGCTGGCGCAGATGATTATTTAACAAAGCCATTTTCTGTTGAGGAACTGCTTGCCAGACTACGAGTCACGCAAAGAAGGTTATCGATGATGCAAAAAGTATCCCCTGCCGAAGCGGTTGTTTTTGTAAACGGAAAACTTCGTGTAGATTATGCTGCAGGTTGTGCTTATTTGAATGAAGAAGAGTTGCATTTAACACCTATTGAATATAAGTTGCTTTGCCTGTTGACAAGAAATATAGGAAAAGTTCTGACCCATACTTTCCTTACGCAAAGCATTTGGGGAAGTAGTTGGGATAATGATATTGCTTCCCTTCGTGTGTTTATGGCAACACTTCGTAAAAAAATCGAGAAAGAACCGAACTCTCCACAATATATCCAAACACACATTGGCGTGGGGTATCGGATGCTGAAAGTTGATTGAACTTCACAACACCATAGTTAAAGCTGGAATATAAGCGTGAAGGATTTCAGGAAATGATCCGGAAGTGTCTGAACGGAGAAATGCTTTTGACAATTTTAAGTTCTCTGGCGCAGGAAGAAGTGGAATCTCTTTCCAGTAACGTGAAAATGGGATTACAGATGAAAATGAAACGTGGAGAACTGGTTGGCTTTAATGGTTGTTTTGGTTATGATTATCATCAGGATACAAAGATGATTACTGTAAATGAAACAGAAGCAGAATGATTTATTTTATACATGTAGCTTGATCGACTATATTGCAAAAAAAACAAAAAATGTTAGAGCAGATATTGTGAATCAACTGGGAAAAGAGCGTATCGAAAAGATAGATGATTATAACAGCAGTTTGTATTATGAAAATCCATCGTATATATTTACCTGCTATGAAGAAAATAAAATGATATAAGACAGAAAATAATTGCTCCCACTTGCAAAATCCCCCCACACCCTGTATCATTTCAAAAGGAACAAAACGAAATAACAAGGAGTGGGTTTCATTGACAAAAGTCAGGAAAAAACCAAAGAAGAATATAACGAAAAACATAAATAAAAAATCATTCATACAAAATACACCAAACATCGCAGAAAAACTGGACAACGAGATGGTAGCATTCTTAGACACAGAATTCCTGACATCTCAGGTAAAGGGTGGACCGCCGGCGAAGCTTGTATCGGTTGGATTCGTGGTCTGCGGGAAAGATTTTGAGGAAGTGACAAGATTTCATTCTTATATTTATGCAGAGGATAAGCTGCATGACCGGTTTCAGGAGATGACCGGAATTGAGGAGGAAGATCTCTTAAGTGCGCCGGATTATGAACTGGTGATGGAAGAAGTCGCAGAGCAGTTGGAAGCATGGGAGGTATCAAGGGTCTATGTATGGGGACCGGATAAGTACGTGATACAGAGAGATCTTCTGGAATACCGCAAGGATGCATCGAAACGGACCAAAAAGATCGTGAACCGTATCCTTCGCATGATCAAAGATATAGAAGACATCTATTCGGCGAAACTGGATCTGCAGAGTGCCGGGATCGGAAGTCTGAAGATCCTTTGTGGACTGGGAACGGAAGTCAGTCATAATGCACTGGATGATGCGGTAGATCTGAAGAATATCATTAAGCACATTGATCTGGAAGGGTGTTCGGAGCATATGTTGCGGATCATGAAAAAGTATACGGCTGAGAAGGAAGTGTACTACAGACAGCGCAGATTCCGTGAAAAATGGGAAGATGTATCAGAAGAAATTCAGGAAAAGACGCTTGGTCTGCTGAAAGAGCTTGGAAAGGTAGATACAGTAGAAGCAAGAGCACTCAGGGATGACCTTATGGTCATGTGTACCGGAGAAGCCATATCATTTCCGACATTGGAAGAATATATCCGGAAAGAAGAAAAAGAATAAAATAAAAAGAATATTTATCGGTTGACCTGTATATCATGGTAATAAAATAAAAAGAAATATTACAAACTTTAATAGTGAAATAACACAAAATAATACTAAAACAAAGATTACATTTTAGAAATAGTGTAAAAAAGAAGAAACTAATTCGTGATAAAAACGATAAATTAACAAAATTAACAGACAATTTTAAACAAAATTGCAGATTGACGGAAATCAGTAAAACAGTTAGAATAATCACAAGTTCATAAAGAACAAGACAGACAAAGGCGTCGCGGTTCACATACCTGCGGCGCCTTTTCGTATGCTAAAGCTTTTTTGTATTTCATTTATCTGAAATATAAGAAACTATTTTCTAATTCATCCCGGGTAGGTTAGAAGGTCTGTCGGACGGAAATGCAAGGGCGCATTACAAAAATCATTTGTAATGTGCCCTTACATTTTCAGTTATTAGAGGATCCAAAGAAAACTGTCTTATAGCAGATTTCAAAAATGGAACAGTGAGGAGGACCACAATTATGAAAAAGAAATTAGTAGCAGTTATGATGTGTGCAGCAATGGTGGCAATGCTTGGCGTAGGATGTGGAAGTAAATCAAGTGATGATTCTTCATCCAAATCCGAGACCAAGAAAACTCTGACAGAAGATGATATCAAAGACAGCATGAAAGGTGTAAAACTGAAAGTCGGAACAACCGGACTTTTCGGACCATTTTCTTATTATGATGAAGATGGAAAGACATTGATAGGATATGATCTGGATCTGATAAATGATTTGCAGGACCTGTTAGGATTTGAGATTGACGGAGGCATTCAGGCAATGGATTATTCGGCTCTCACAACCTCACTTGCAGAAAACAAACTGGATATGGGAGCTGCAGCACTTTGTGCAACAGATGAAAGAAAAGAAGTTATGAAGTTCTCAGATATCTATTGTGATTCCGGCCAGGTTGTTATGGTAAATAAATCAAATGACGAAGGAATCAAGAGTGTTGATGACCTGAAAGGCAAGAAAGTAGCCGTAGAAAAAGGAACAGCTTCTCATACGTATGCATCTAAGAACCTTTCCGATGCAGATCTGGAAGTACATGATACGATCACAACCGCATACGAATCTCTGGAACAGAAGAAAGTAGATGCAGTTATTCAGGACGGACCTGGAGCAAACTTCTATATTAAGACAACACCGGACAGCAATCTTGAAGTCGTAGGAGATGAATTCAATCAGGGCCAGGCACCATATTGTGTAGCAATTTCCAAAGAATGCAAATATTACGATGAGATCAATGCGGCTGTAAAAGTACTGATCAAAAATGGTACAACAGATGAATTGTATGCAAAATGGTGCGAATAGATCTTATGGATCATATTTGAAATGAACGAAAAAAACAACAGATAGGAAGAGATAGTATATGGATATGAAATTTTTGGATGTTTTACTCCCGATGATGTTTGAAGGATTAAAACTAACAGTATTGATCGCTGTAGTAGGTATCGGTATCGGATTCCTGATCGGAAGTCTCTGTGGATATTTATTACAGTCTAAGTATAAAGTAGGAAAAGCAATCGCTGAGGTTTACATTTGGATTATCAGAGCAACACCACTTATGGTGCAGGCACTTTACGGATATTTCGTAATTCCAAAATTAGTCGGCGTAGATATCAGCAGTACAATCGTCGGAATTGGGGTTATTGCATTGAACTCCGGAGCATTTATTTCTGAGATCGTCAAAGGAGCACTGATGGGAATTGATCCGGGACAGAAAGAAGCCGGAGCATCTCTTGGACTTACCAGTTCACAGACGATGATCCACCTGATCATTCCTCCGGCATTCAAATCCGCCTTACCGGCCCTCTTTAACCAGTTTATTACATCCGTAAAGGATACGGCATTATTATCAGCCATTGCGGTAAATGAGATCACACATCAGGCACAGGCATATGCAGCTTTAAGCTTTAAAGCAATTCCTACATATACCGCACTGGCAGTGTTCTACTTGATAATACTTTCTATATTGATAATTGTTCAGAAACAGATTGAAAGAAAAATGAGGTGATTGATATGATTAAAATTAGCCATTTATCAAAGAAATTCGGGAACCTGGAAGTATTAAAAGATATCAACCTTGATATCGAGGAAGGAGAAGTTGTATGTATCATCGGACCATCCGGTTCCGGAAAAAGTACCTTCCTTCGATGCATCAACCAGTTGGAGAGTCCATCCGGAGGAATTGTAGAATACGAAGGAAAGAACCTGTTAGATAAGAAATGTGACATTCGTAAATTCCGTGAAGAGGTTGGTATGGTATTTCAGAGATTCAATCTGTTCCCATTAAAGACGGTTGCGGAGAATGTTATGATGGCACCGGTTCTTACCAAACATATGAACAAAGAAGAAGCGCATGAAAAAGCGCTGGAACTTTTGGATAAAGTCGGATTAAAAGATAAAGCAGATGTCTATCCAAGTACACTTTCCGGAGGACAGCAGCAGCGAGTCGCCATAGCTAGAGCACTTGCAATGGAACCAAAAGCACTTCTTTTTGATGAACCGACATCCGCACTGGATCCGGAACTGGTAGGTGATGTACTGGATGTTATGAAATCCCTGGCAAAAGAAGGAATGACGATGATCGTTGTGACACATGAGATGGGATTTGCCCGTGATGTGGCAGACAGAGTTATCTTCATGGCTGATGGATATGTAGTAGAAGAAGGAAAGCCAGAACGCATCTTTACAGCTCCGAAAGAGAGAAGAACACAGACCTTCCTGTCACGTATTCTTCCGGCAACTGCATAGAATACAGATTAGAAAATCAATAACAGAGACGCTTAACTAAATATTGATATACTATCCTTTTGAGGGGCAGGGTGACCTGCCCTTCTCGGTTTGTGTATAATAAAATTCTATATTGACAGAAAAAAATAGTTGTACTAACATCCAAGTAGTTGATGGTACAACTATTTTTGAGCGCGTTGTACTGGAGATCAAAGAAGTCTCGTATTAAAGAGTCGTGCAAGTCTCAGAGAAGAAGGCGAAGGGGATATCATGACCAAGGCAATTCTGGACGTGGATGACTGCGCAGAAGGAATGAGAAAGTTCACGATTTCGAAGGACAGGACGGTGATATCTATTTCACACAGAATGACTGCTTCGATGGGACGTACGATTTTTATATCATAGTATGCAATAGAACAGACAAACCAGACAAAAGAGAGGAATGCAGGGGAAAATGACAAAGGGGAAACCACAGACAACAAAAAACAATACGGCACAGGAGAATCTGACAGAGCGGTTGGAACGAAAAGAGACAGTGAGGGGAACTGCACTTACCATTGCAGGAGGGTTCTTGTGGGGGATTGCCGGAGTATTCGGAAAATACACATTTGAGTACAAAGGAGTGACTGCAACGTGGATCGTGAATGTACGTCTGATCATTGCAGGTATCATATTATTGACCAGAGCGTATATGGTGCAGAAGGACGGAATATTCCGTATCTGGAAAAATAAGCGGCATGTGCTCAGGATGCTGGTATATGGAGTGATTGGTATCGCCGGATGTCAGATGACGTATTATCTGGCAGTGGAAGATTCCAATGCGGGAATTGCAACTGTTCTGCAGTATACGGCGCCGGTAATGATTATGGTACTTCTTGCACTTAAGAACTGGAAACTTCCGGGAAAAAATGAAATCCTTGCCCTGATCCTTGCATTTGGCGGAACGGTATTGCTGGCAACACATGGTAATCTGACTCAGTTAAGTGTATCGAAAACGACATTGATATTCGGTCTTTCATCGGCAGTCGCAACGATATTCTATAATCTGGTTCCGGGGAATCTGATGGATATCTATGGAACATTTCCGATGGTTGGCTGGGGTATGCTGATCAGTGGAATCGGTCTGACACCATTTGTGCGGCCATGGACGCTGGTGGAAGATATTACCTGGGACTGGCAATGTATTGGCTGTATTGTAGTTGTGATTATTTTCGGTACAGTGATGTCTTTTAGCTGTTATATGGAAGGCGTACGGCTGATCGGTGGTTCCAAGGCAAGTCTGCTCGCATCGGTAGAGCCGTTAACAGCGACAGCAATGTCCGTGATTTTTATGCATGTGGCATTTTCCGGAATGGATCTGGCAGGATTTGTCGGAATCATTGCCGGTGTGATCATATTGTCACTTCCAAAGAAGAAATAAGAGGAAGATTGTTTAACGCAGTACTAGGATGAAAGAAACTGTCTTTTGATTAACAAATATAAATAATGCATAAATGCATAAAAATAGAATAAAATGTATAAAATTGGGAGGAAAAACAAAAAAATACGAAAAAATATTCGTCTATAATTGCATCTATTTATTGATTTTCATAAATAATTGTGATAAAATTAACGAATAATAAAGGAATACGGAGGGTATAATATGTTAAACGGTTTAAACAACATTGTAAACTTCCTGAATGGTTACATCTGGGGTGTAGGAATGTTGGTACTGATTGTAGGAAGCGGTTTATATTTTACAATCAGACTGCATGGTTTCCAGTTTGTACATTTTAAGGATATGTGGAGCAGAATTATTGACAAACAGGATTCTGACTCGGGAATTTCGGCATTCGGTTCGTTCTGTACGACTATGGCAATGCGTGTCGGTACAGGTAACGTAGCCGGAGTTGCGGTAGCAATTTACATGGGAGGTCCGGGAGCATTGTTCTGGATGATCCTTGCAGGTATGACGAACTCAGCAGTATGCTTCGCAGAGTGTACACTGGCAGTTCTGTATAAGACACGTATTGACGGCCAGTATCGTGGTGGTGGAGCTTATTGTGCAGAGAGAGGTCTTGGATGGAAGAAATATGGTACATTTATGGCCCTGATCCTTATGATCGGAACTTCTGTATTCATGCCGGCAGCAGCTACATATACAATCTGTGACGGATTCCATAATGCGATCAAGATTCCGATGTGGGTAAGTGCATTGATCATTGCATTGATTCTTGCAGTAGTAGTTATCGGTGGTGTAAAACGTATCAGTGCGATCGCATCTATGATCGTACCATTCATGGTAACGGTATATCTGATCGCAGCAGTTGTAATTATTGTTATGAACATTACAGCAGTACCGGCACTGATCAAAACAGTTGTAACAGCAGCATTTGCCAAGAATGCAGTATTTGGTGGAACAATCGGTGTGATCATCCAGCAGGGTGTTAAGAGAGGTACATTCTCAAGTGCATCTGGTATGGGTGAAGCATCTCCTACAGCAGCAGCGGCAGAGACAAGCCATCCGGTAAAACAGGGTATGGCCAATGCAGCAGGTGTATGGCTTGATACAGTTATCGTCTGTACTGCATCAGGACTTATGATTCTGTTAACAGACTGCTTTAATACAGCAGGCGGATATGTCGGAAGTGGCTCTACAGAACTTCCTGCACTCGCAGCAGCAGGAACGAACGGAGTTATCTTCGTACAGTTAGCATGTAAGACAGTTATGGGCAAGATCGCTCCTACATTTATTGCGATTATGTTAGCACTGTTCTCATTCACATGTCTGATCAGTTACTACTATGAAGCAGAGACAGCAGCTATGTATCTGTTCCAGGGTGAATCAAAAGCAAAAGTACGTAAAGTTGTTACATGGATCATGAGAATTGCAATGCCTGTTCTGATCTTCATCTGGGGTAACCTGGAATCAGATATCGCATGGAACTTATCAGATCTTGCACTTGGAAGTTGTACATGGGTAAATATGTTGATCGTGCTTCTGTTATCACCAAAGGTAATCGCACTTTATAAAGATTACGAAGAACAGATGAAAGCGAAGAAAGATCCATATTACAATCCGGATAAAATCTCATGGTCCGGAGTTGATAAAGAGATGTGGAAAGATATCAATAAGAAATATATTGAGAATGATAAATAAATCTTGAAAAAAAGGCCCCCGGGAGATGTTTTGGTATGCTCCCCGTCAAGAGGACAATAAAAAATAATAAATTTTTGTATCGTCAG
>ERZ827496.161-NODE-161-length-97178-cov-10.769066_pt1 | contig 97178 bp, 82 predicted proteins | sample MGYA00519769_ERZ827496 | MGnify/ENA primary metagenome ERZ827496 (study PRJEB31778, sample SAMEA3449327) | human gut metagenome | biome: human gut; feature: human-associated habitat; material: faeces | place: United Kingdom | collected 2010/2012 ...
AAACCAGCTCCTTTATGGGGGAAGAAAGCGAGCCGATAGGCGAGCGGGATATAGTAAAGCTAAGTTAATTAAAAATTTAATAGTATATTTGCATATCTAAATGATAAATCTATATTATATAAGAAGTCTTTATCTTATTATAGTGTTAATTTTATGTTAATTCATTGATTATCAATTAGTTAGATGATTCAAATTATACGCAAAACTGTATAAAATAGTAGTGAAATTGCTTGGTTTTATACGCAAAACTGTATAAATTTGGCGATATTAACAATTAATTAACACATATATATGGAGACCAATAGTAATGCTGATAGTAGTCTTATTAAACCTACTATATTTCCTTTCAATATTAATCCAAAAGATTATAGTAATAATGCTTTTGATGAACTACAACAGATAGCTAATAAGTATGGAGTAGATATTGTTCTAATTAAAGACGAAAAGGTAAGATATACTGGTAGCTTTATGCAATTATACTTTGATGGGATGTCTAATCTAAGATATTTAAAAACTCATGGTTTATCTATGTTGAACTATATTTATAGAAATATTACGTTCGATTCTAATTGGATAGTATTAAATCAGACTAAAATTTCAAGAGAACTATCTGTTAGTCAACCTAGAATAAATGACGGCATTCAACAACTTATAAATGCTAATTTTATTGCTAAAGCTGTTAATGATAAAAATAATATTTATATTATTAATCATAATATGATGTTTATGGGAGATAGAAATAGATTCATATCTGAATATATCAAACTATATTCTAATAGATAGCTAAAAATTACAAACTTTTTTAAGTATATAAATTAGCCCGAATTACTCTCACGAGCAGTTCGGGCTTTCCTATGAGTTGTAATATTAAGTAGTTAGTTATTCTTCATCTTCATCAGTAATCATATTAGCAACAACTTGACCTAAACCACTAAACGGACTACTACGTACTTTATAGTAACTATTATTAGCACCAAGTCTTTCATGTTTTATAATCTGATTAACTAATGGTACTTGTTTAAAGAAATTTACTACAAGTTTATTTTCACCTGAATAGCTTCCTGAATTATAATATAAATCATCAGGATTACCAGTAATAATATAGCTACAAAGTGCTCCTAATAATCTAAGATTATCTTGCGCAATACTTAATGCAGCAACAGGTTGACTATATAGTTTCTTACCTTCATTAACTATTCCCCACGGAGTATATTGAATAGTTTCAGACATTAGACGGTCAGCACTATATAGGATATAGTCAGCTACTTGTGTAGAATCATCATCGTCATCTAGCATTAATTTTCCTACTACAAATAGTGCTACTGCTTTAGTAATAGCTATCCATTCACCTAAGCATCTACGAATATTGGCTTTATCATATTCAGGAAGAATGTTATAATAAGTAGTAAGATTAGCTACAAAATCTGCATAACCTTTAGCAATTCCTTGAAGAGTACGAACAGCTTGAAGTTCGTTACTATCATTAAGTTCGTAGTATTTCTTAAATGGCATTGCTATAAACTCACCTAAACTAACATAAGTTCCTTTACTAATAGACTCTCTAGTTTCATTATATATACCGTCAAAGTGACCTAAACGATAACCAAAACGTTTTTGGAATCCAGGAACTAAGTGTTTATGGAATTGCATTAGTAAAGCTCCCCACCAAGACTGTTGTAATTGATTAGCACCAATTTTATCATAGATACCATGTATTTGATGATTAACTGATATAACCTTATTACGGAAAGCTGCAATATCATCATTAGTAAGACCACTGTCAGGTTTAAGAGTAGCAACACCGTTCTTCAAGATAAGACTTTCTCTAAAAGAAGGATGTTGTTCAAACTTAATTCGTTCTTCTTTAGTATCTTCTTTATAAGTAGTTTTAAACTCTTGCCTTAGTTCTTTAGGAATCGAACGTAAGAAATCAGTTATTATATCAGCTTTAAACTTAACATAACGTTCTTTCTCAACGTAAGATTCAAGTACTTTATCTTTAAAAGTTTTGTACTTAGCAACTAGTTCGGGATTATTCTTACGAAGAACTTTAAGTAACGCTTCTTCTCTAAGATTCATAGCAAACTGTTCAAATGACATTACTTTATTCTTACCATTAACAGCAACAACTCTATGAGAATGAAGCATAGCTAACAATGTAGCGTTCTGCATATAATGTTCACCTGCGGTTTGTTGGATAAACAACAGATTTTCTAATTTACCCATAGGATTGTTACCTTTACCATAACGTTCTGTTATCATATCAGATTCAATAACATTGAATAATCTAATAATAGCATTAGTTTCGTTATTAGTAGTTTCATTATAAGCATCAGCTAAATAACTACCTACATTCTGCATCCATTCGTTCTCACCTTTACGGAAGTCTTTGTATTTAAAGAATTGTCCGGCAGCCATTTCCATTTGTATCTGTGTCTTACCATATAATACGTTGGCAATACCACCAGTAACGTTTAACATCATAAACTTACTAGATACCATATTACGCATAACACGAGATACTTTAGAACGAGTACCTTCATCCATTTCAAATTCATTAAATACTAACTTACGAACTTGATTCTCAAAGTGCTTAACTATATTAGAATCATCACTTTTAGTTGTGCGTATTTCTTGTTTACCAGTAATTCTACTAAGTAATCTATTATCCATAAGTTTATCGTTAGGATTTCTCTTAATAATATCCATATTACGTAATTGATTACTAGTAATTTTAGCTAATCTAGCTATATCATTACGAGTATTAAAGTTATACATACTATCAATAAATGAATTAAGTCTTTCAAGAACATTAGGATTATTACGCTCTGCATTTTCCTGCGCCCTTTGCTTACGTAATTCATTATTCTTAGTTTGTGTTTCACGAACATAAGCTAGATATTCATCAATAGTTTCACCTTCTTGTTTCTCACGAATAGGAAGAAGTTTAATCTCTGATAAACTATGTAACATAGGAGCATTACTAAATCTCTTATATAGATTAAGCTCTATATCAGATTTATTAGGAGTATCATACCAACCATGACTGCGTTTAAAGTCTTGCCAATAATCAGTAAATCCTTGATATGGTTGTTCAACAGCTTGATTAGGTAAATAACCACGATTAATATAAGCACGACTACGTTTATCTTTAACAAGACTATTAAGTAGATTATCTACTTCATTGTATAGTTGTTGCTGATAGTTATTCATTCCATAATATTTATCATTGCGATATTTATTAGTAGAAGGTTGTAACTTAACTTCATCATAGTTAGGATTCTTGTACTTGTCTTTAACTTTAGTTTCTAACCATTTATATTTAGGACTATATTCCATATTATTAGCTTCGTCCTTAACTATCATTTGTCTCCAAATAGCTAATGGTTCGTATTCTTTAGTAATAGGATTAAGCACATGATTCTCGTTATACCATTTATCAAATACTACTTTACCCATTTTGTTCATAGCCACATACATAGCTTCGTAGTATACAGTATTGATATAGCTTATATGCTCATCTAACCATTTTTGAGCTTGTTCTTCATTTGGCTTAACTCTACCAACAGCTGCTGCAAACATTTGCTCTTGATGTTTCTTTAAGTTAGCTATTTGCACTTCTGTAAACTTGGTGCCGTCAATAACACCTGTTTCATCATACTTACCGTATGCCATAGTACGAACAAAACTATCGAAAGGATTGCCAGCACGAGTATCCATATAAGCCTTCTTTAACTCATCTAAGAACTCACCTTTTAACTTATAGTCAGTATTAGCTTTAAGCCATTCAGCTGATTCTCGATAAGTTTCAGATGTTTCAGGGTATTGAAGTCCTTCAATAGCTTGTTTATAACGAATAGTAAAAGCATCCTTAGGTCTGTTCTCTTTATACTTATTATTAAGTTGACGACGAGACAATAGATAATTATTAACTGCATTAGCTTCATAATAATTCTCTTTATAATTACCGTCAACATCAATAACAGCACGCATTTCAGTAAGTTCACTTTGAATCTCGTTAAGACGTCTTTCATTTTGAACAGTAAGAGTACTATAATCATTGTCAATCATTGTACTTAATATATCTCCTTCTTCATGCAATAGCTTCATTAACTTAACATAAGTTTCAGGGTATTTATTAAGTAACTGGTTTGTATTGTAGTACTCTTGATACATCTCTTTAACGTATTCACGTTCTACATTATCTATTAAGAACTTCTCTAACTCATCTTTAGCTTTCTTATATATTAAACCGTCTCGACCGTTCGAGTCTTCGATTTGTGCCAGCTTTACAGCCTCTTTTAGCGACCTTAATTTTTCAGTGAACGTTTCATTATACGGCAGCAAAAGATTGCCATTTTCGTCCAAAATATCGTTCAGAGACACGTCTATACCGTTGTTTTTCGCGTCCTCAATGATAGTCGATATTGCCGAAGTAAACGCTATCTTTTTGTCTCTAGCTTCTATTTCACTAGCTCTTAACTGATTCATCATTTGTTTAAGAACTATTTGAACTATTGGTATATGTGTTTCTTGACTATCAGCCAACCAAAACTGGAAGAAGTTTTCATCTTCAAATGCTTCTGTAATACTAAGCATATTAGATTGTACACGAGGGTCACTAGAAAGACTAGTAATGTAACTATCGAAGTACATCTTAGTACTACGTTTAACTACATTATCTAAGTCTTTGATACGTTTGAACTTATCCTTAATCTGTTTGAGCATATCATTAGTTCTACGTAAACCTTCGATTTCTTCTTCTGTCTCACTTACAGTATAAGCTTCATCAATATTATAAGGTTGAATAGCTTCAATAATAGAATAGTCTTCTACAAATCTATTAATATCATCTAGGAACATTTCATAACGAGTACGTAATGTTTCGTCCTCTAACATACGGTCGAATAACTTCTTATTAGTTATACTCCATTTCTCTTGAACTATCTTGTTACCATTTTCATCTAACTTATAAGTTCCGTCAGGATTAGTAACATAAGTAGTAAAGAAGTTATGTATATCAAATAAGAAATCATCAATACGTCTATTAGTATAACCATTGATAATTCTCAACGCTTGTTCACGTAAGTTATCATTTAACTTAGTAGCTGTATTAGAACGTAAATCAATAGCTGTAAATGAACGGAAAGCATCGTTTAATGCAGCTTCTTCTACATTAGCATTACTACGTTCAACACTTTCAATAACACGAGATATATAATCATTTATCTCCTTATCATTATCTATCAATGCAGATTCAAGCACATCTTCATTAATAAAGTTATTTTCTGTCTGAACACGAATAATGTTATTATTAGCAAATTTATCTAATCTAGCATTTTCTTTAACTACTTGAGTAATGGCATTACGTCTAGGGAATTGTAATTGACTAACACTATTAATAGTTACTTTCTTACTATACATATAGTCAGGAGTAAGACTAACAGATTTAGTAGTTACACGACCTAAGTTAGTAACAATATAAACATTACCTTCTTTTTCGTATCTAAAATATCCGCCAGCTCTAAAACCTGTATTATCTATAACAGTTTGGAGAACCGGAACAAAACCAATACCATTAACATTAACATCTTCAATAGTTTGATTAATGCTAGCTTTAAGTTGTGCATAATAAGGAGATTCAGAATTATCTGATTTCTTCTTTCTAAGTTGAACTTCATTAGCTTCTAACTTAGTCATAGCTGTTTGTAGTCTCTTGGCTGCAATATCAATGTTATTACGGTCATTAATAAGTTTACGGATATTACCGTAATTCATATTAGGAGCTACAACAACATAATTAGTAATACCAACAGCTTCAAGAGATTCGATAGTATCGAGTATAACTTGATTATCAGTAGAAGCAATAATGTATCTACGAGAAGTATCAATACGTTGCCCCTTTATGGGGGAAGCCAAGACAGTACTATTAGGAAACGCTTCTTCTATTAATAAATTAGCACCAGCTTCAAATGCTTTAGGAAGAACTACAAACTTACGAATATCAGAGTTCATAGCTATATTAATAGAACTAATAAATGCAGGGTCATACTGATTAATAGAAACTTCTTCTAATATATCTAATGGAAGAAACATTCTATTATTATCAGGATTAATACTAACTTCTCCAATTTCATTCTGTTCTAATGGATTAGTAGGAAGCATATATACAACATCATTATCATATACTAGCTTATATAAACGTAGAACTTTATTATTATCATTAGTTTTAGCATAATAACGATATTTACGATTATTTTCACTACCAGTAATCATTTTACGTTCTTGTGCTTCTTTAAAACTAAGCACACCTACACCAAGTCTATTGAATACTATTTTATTAGATTCCTTATACTTCTTATTCTCAAATGTAAGTACATCAGGATTATTAGGATTAGTTCTAAAGAATAAGTCACGTAATTTTTCTATTTCATTATCATCATTACTAAGTCTTTCATAAGTTCCTGTTTCACTACCGTATTGAATCATACTATTAATAGCTTTGTCTGAATCATTAATAATATTAGTAGCTGTTGAAACTCCATTATCAGAATCAATACCAGTATCCTGTCCATATAAAAGCTCAACAGGAATAATCTTACTAACTGTTCCGCCTTTAAACTTATAACCTTCTACTACCATAGAATATCTTATTAAGTCCATAGCTGTAAGTTTAACGAAAGGATTATTACTATGCCAAGCATTACGAAACATCTGATATTGAGATTCAGTAGATATAGTACTATCTATAATAGATATTCTATCATAACTATTACGACGACCTTTATACTCCACATTTAGATTTTTAAATAGATTATCATCCGAAGTATATCTTTGAATCAATACTACTTTATTTGCAGGAGACAACTTCATAAATGCTTCTATATTCTTTTCAGACATATCAGACATATTGAAACTACCTACTACATCAGTATAACCATATAATCTAGAACGAGTATTCTGTTGACTACTAATAAGATTTAGATTATAGCTAGGTATAAACTCGTTATCACTTCTAGTTATGAATCTGTTAGTATTAACAAAGTTAGACTGTGCTTGGCTCATATTAATAATGAAACTCTCTAACTGCTGAATAGTTTGAAGATTACGAACATCAAACTTATTTACTAGTTCACGGAACTGTGGTGTTTGAGTTTTAAATATTTCGCTATCACGAATAATCTTTTCAGTAGCTATACAACTATATTTCAATTGATAATATAAAGAAGGATATACTGATTCTGAATCATCTTGATTAATATCGTTAATAGTATTGAAACTAATCTTAGGATAAATAGCATCTATAAGATATTTATTACCTTCTTCTGTAACAGCTTTAAGAACAGGATTACCTTTCTTAGTACGAGTAATATTACTTTTTTTAATATCTGTAATACGATTAATTACATTGTCAATTTCATTAGCAGATTTACCAGCACCAAACTTATCACTAGTAATAACCATCATATTAGCATTGATTTGGTCACCTATCTCTTTGAAATATTCAAATGCTCTTAATGCTTTAATTTGATATATAAGATTATCAGCATTAGTAGAATCTATATTTTCTACATTGTCTTTAAGATGTTCTTTTAATTCTGTTACTCGTATTCCTTCTTCGAGAAGTTCATCTTCGTTAATACTTATTCCTTTAGCTTCAAGCATTGATTTAATATCTTTAAGACGAGTTCTTTTAGTAATACTGTTTGCAGGAATACCGAGAGATTTAGCTAATCTTATATACATATCTCGTTTCAATCCTATAAGAGGATTAAATCCAGTTTCACCGAATACATTATCGTTAGCATTTTGTCTAGTAATAAGTTCGGTTATTACAGGTTGATTAACGAATAAGATAGAAGTTTCATAGTTTGCACCACAATCAACAATAGACTTATATACATCGAAAGTATATAAATCAACATTAGGTACACCACCTTCTTTTACACCGTCAAGAATAAGTGCAGTAGTTTCAGAAGAGTAAGGAGTAATTAAACGATTATCTATATTAAGATTATCGTAACTCCAACCTAATTGATTATGGTCTACCATTACTTCTTTTCCACTTCTAGTTACGTCTCTAAAACGTTTTCTTAATTTTGCTTGAGCGTCTTTGGCTTCTTTCTCTGTATTATATGTATATACAAACCTAAAACCACCATGAGCACCGTCAATAATAGTCTTAGCTTTATTACCAATAGAGGCAAAGTTGTCACGATTAACAGAAATAGCTTTAAGACGTGCACCGGACATATTAGCATCACGATACCAATTTTGAGCAATTACTGAATTAATATTACGATAAGTCTCTGATAAACCTTCAAAGATATTGCTCTTTGCAGCTTTAATATCTTCAAAGTTACTAGACGATAAGTTCTCACCAATAGATACTGGTAGATTCATTATATTAATAAATGTATCTACTATCTTATTGTTACGAGCATCACGAGTATTCTGTTGAGCTATTGTTAGTTGACTAAATTCTTCAAGAGACATAGCACCTACTATTTCGGCTCTTGCTTGAATAATTTGTTCTAATCTAGCTCTACGAGTTTCATCAGCATAATCAATAGCTAATTGTTCAGCATTATCTTTTATATTTTGATAAAATTCTCTTTGCTCATTAATAATAGATTGAATATTACGATACTGTTGTGCAAACTTAGCAACACTATTATTATCTTTATATTCATTCTCATAGAAGCTCATTTTACTAACAATAGCATCTACTCTTTTGCCAAACTTTAATTCTTTTGATTTAAAAGTAACAGTAAGATTATCTTTTACTTCTCTTGGAAGTAATATCCATGTTTTGTCTGTTTCAGCTATTAAATCTCTAACTTGGTCAGTTAAGAATTTATCATATTCTTCATTAGCTTTAAGAACAGTTTCTCTTGCAGCTTTACGAGCTTCTTTAAATTCTTCTTTAGTAAATTCAGAACTAGTAGCTTTACGAGTTTCTTTATCTATTAAAGAATTTATATAACCAATATATCTACGATAAGTAGATACTTCGTCTTCTCCTTCTATATATTTGACTTTATGAGGTTTACCATTTTTATCAAAATAAGCAGTATGATAAATACCGTAGATACTATCAATATCGAAGTCAGCACCAGTTTGTAATACCCATTCATCAGGAACAACAATAGTAGAACCTTGAGATTCGTCTAACAAACCTACTACTTTCATAACAGCAATAGATTGTTTACCTTCTGTTGGAATACGATAACCAATCATAGTATCTAATCCAGCAGCTTGCAAATCTTCAATAGTTACTTCGTGTATAAGATTGCCTTCATTGTCATAAGTATTATAAGCCTTAACCATCCATTTAGGTAATAGTATTTCTACTATTTGACTTCCGTCTTTATGATAAGTAAGTTTACGTCCTAGACTATACCCATGCTTTTCTTCTACTTTTGATTGCATCAAATCTCTTAAATCTGTACGACTAGATAAAGCTGTCATACCAACATCTGATACTTGACTAGCATGAAATCCCGGAAGTACTTGTCGAGTAATACGATTAGTAAATATACTATTTACAATATTCTCTATCTTACTACGAACTAGATTAGTCCATGCTGGCATATAAGGCATACCAGTTTCAGGATTAATTTCAGCATATTTACGATAATTACTATCTAATCCTCTACGAGTTAGCTCATCTTTGATTAATGCTATAAATTGATTATTATCAATCTTAGCTTTACCATCTTCATATACTACGTTTCCTTTAGCATCAATACTAACTCCAATACGAGAAGCAGCATCTTTGAAACTATCTTGAATATTAGCTGTAAAGTTATCAAAGAAGTCTTTAATAAGAGATTGTCCTTCAGGAGTATTACCTATATTATCAATTAGTTTCTTAACTATCTGCAATCCAGCTTTATTCTCACCGTCCATGTGTTGTGGAATATCTTGCTGTGTATATAGATTAGAATACCAACCAGTTTTATACTTAGTTTGAATATCCAAGTTAAACTGTTTCAACCTTTCTTTAGAGGGGAATTTTCCATGAGCATCCCAAAACTCTAATACTCTATTAGTTGTAGCCTTTTCAGTAGTAGTAAAGTTAACCTGACCAATATTATTATCGGTCATATATTTAGCAAGTAAGCCAAGTTCACTATTACCTAAAAATCTAGGTATGAGTACAAATTCAGCATTTTTAATCTGAATAGGATTAGCTAATTTAGCATCATTATCTATTTCTAAGTCATAATAGAAGTTCTTTTGAACTTGTATTTTCTTAGATAATTCTCCTAACTTAACATTATCAATAGGTTTACTTTCATCATAAAGAGCTTCAATTAAGTCTTTATAATTATCATATTCGCCACGTAGATACATTCTACGAACAAATTCGTCTAAGGTTATGAGCGATTGAGCATCAGTTACTTCTGATTTATCTTTAGCAAACTGTTTAAGTACAAATGCTTCTGTCTCTTTAGATACTTTAGCTATCTTTAATTGTTTCTTTAAATCTTCAATAACTCCACCTTTGCTTTGAACATCTTCAAGAGTAATATATTTAAAACTACTATCTACACTAATAGTCTTATTAGGAGAAATTACTATATCTCCCAAATGCTTCTGTACATTGTATAAGTCATAACCTGCATAAGCTAATCCTCCGGCTTGATATTCTTTATTACGTTTAATTGTATCACGAGAATCTTTATAATATGCTTCATCTCCAAAGAACATATCATTAAGATTGTTATATTGAATCTCATAGTTAAGTACCATTTCTGCAATAAAAGCATTAAATGATTCTTGACTAGCGTTCTTATATCTATCTACAAACTCTTTATTAGAACTGTATTTAGCAACAGCTTCTTGTATTCTATAATTAATATAATTATCTATATAATTATAAACTGAATTACGAAGTTCACCAGTAAGCCTAATATTGTATTCTCCATTCTCGTCTTGTATCAATGATATTTCACTATTCTTTCCCCCATAAAGAAGTGAGAATACGTCACCTCCTTCAAACAGCCAATTCATATCTACCGTTTTAGCTGTCTCACTATTATACTTATTAAGGTTCTTAACTTTATCAATAAGTAGACTTCTAAACTTAAATACATTACCAGTAGGAACACCATTTGAATCAAGAATACCTTTACGATAATGATAGTTAAGTCTAGCTTCAGATTTACGTAAATCTTTAAACTCTTCTTTTATCTTAGGTTTACCATTTTCATCAGATACGATAGTTACTACTCCATTCTCAACAGTTGTCTCAAATAAGAAGTTAATAGCTTGCGCCATTTCTGCAAGTTCTTTAGCATAAATATTAGCATAAGCTACATATATAGGATGTCCACGATTAATAGAGCCGTTAGCATTAAATAGTCCAGTATAATCTAACTTATAACTATTAAATACGAAAGTCTTAGGTGCATCAGAAGGTGTTTGAGTAAAGAACTTAGATTTCTTAACTCCTTTAGTCATCTCATAATTGTCACCATTATTAGCGTATTCATTCAGAGTAATAATATCCCATTCAAGAGCATTGATATCTTTATAAGATTTAGCCTTTCCTGTTACTTCGTTACTAACTCCGTTGTATAATTGTGCACCAAATTCACGATAATATTCAGTTAGTTCATAACCAGTATCTGTAAGACGAAGTAAACCTGGGACTATTTTTCCATTAGACAAAGTTTTCTCAATAAGAATATTACTATATCTGTATTGAGGAATATTAGTAAATTTAACTAAGTAATCACGTAGTTCGGTATTACTAACAGGATTATCATTATAACGATTATCGTTAATTCTTTCAAAGAACTTACTTATATAGTTGTTCTTTAAAATATCACTAACTAGATTGTTCTCTGCATTAATACTATTAAATTCAGAATCTACTATCTGATAATCTTTAAATCTATTAGATATACGATTGGCTATATTATTAGCATAACCGCCTTTGTATTGTAGTTGAGATTTATCAAAAGGAACTACCACATATTCTTCATTCTCTTTAGTTTTAGCATATTCACCTGCATAATAGATACGTTGTGCTTCATTATCTATCTTTAATAGATTAGTCGCCTTACCTACTACTTTATTAAACTCTAACAAATCATCGACAATAGAAGAGATATTAGAAAGTTGGTTATCACCGAAGTTACGAACGTAGTTAACAACACCCTGTCTATTGATGCCGAAGTTATACTTATTAAAAATTGCAGCAATTTGCTCTGTAATTTCTTGGATTTCATTTGTGTTAGAATTTTTTAGTGTAGATAATCTGTTTTTAAGTTCGTCTAATACGGCAATATCATTAGCCATAATAGAAGGATTGTGAATAAGTGAATCGAAACTATTAAGTATTTTGTTTTGTAGATTAAGTTTAGGAAAAGTATTACGATTCTTAGTAACCACATTAGAACCGTCTTGACTATAAACTACTTCATTACGTTCCCAAATAGATTGTTTTAGTTGAGTAAATATCTTATTTCTCATCTGAACATTAGCTTCGTCTTCTAGTAAACGTGCAGCATATTCTAAATGAGATACTTCTTTAAATCTTGCAGCAATAGTATGGAAACTTTCTACCATAGCTTCAACACTAGAGAAGTTACCATAGTTATTAATAGCTTTAAAAGAACTATCAAAGCCAGCACTTTCAGCCATGCCTGAATAAGTATTATTAGAAGTATCAGGCTGTTCATTTATAAAACTATTACTATTTGTTTTAGGTAAACGAGCAAACCATTCTTTTACTTCTTTGCTAACATTTTTATCTATATCTTTTCGTTGGTCAGATATTTCAGACCAATCAGCACGAAGAGCAGCAATAGTTTCTTGGTCATCTTGACGAGAGTTTTGTTCACTATCTTCTTTAACATCATCATTAGATTCAAAATCTTCATTAGTATCTATACCAAACTCTTTGCTAAGACTAACTACTTCCGGTGAGTTAATTACTATATCAAATAACTCATTACGATTATAATTACCGCCATCGTAAAGATTACGAATAATAGTACCTACATAAGCCTTTTGTTCTTGAGTAAGTTTCTTATCATTCTCTTTTAGATGTCTATTAAGATAAGTAATCATAGTCAGCTTTATAGCGGCTTGAGGACTTAACTCATTACCAGCTTTATCCTTTATTACTTCGTTTTCACCCTTACGTTTTTTATTAGCAAGAGCTTTACGAATACTTCCTTGACTCTTTAAATAAATAGTAGCAAGAATATTAATAGCGTGGTCTTCTTTCGCTATGTCATTACCAAATACACCAGTCCGTGAAGTACGAACGTTCTGAACATAATCTTTAGTATTGATAGTCTCTCTGTTATTATATGCTATTATAGCATTAACAGTATTAGTATCAATATTCTCATCATTGAAATCTCTACCAGTCTTTTCTTTATACCAATCACGAAAACTATTGTCTTCGATAGTAGCAAGGTATTCAGTAGACTTTCTAACATCATTATTAGTAAGCGGTAATAGCTTATCTAATTTAGGGTTACTAGGAATACAACTCATATACTTTATATTATTAATTAAGTTATTACTAACATTACCAAATATAGCATTATTATCAATACTATCAAATAGATTCATTAGACGGACGAAAACCGCACGTTACGAAGGCAGACAGATGCCCGTAGACCGCAAATTCCTGCCGAATTTCGCATTTTATATACTGTCGTGATAGTAAGATAAGGAAAATATAAAAGTCCGACAGATGCGCTTAAAATGGCTCATTCTAAGGCTTTCTGCCGGACTTTCATCTCTAGGCTTATCTTACTTAACTACATACGAAACTAAGCTCACCAGTGTCAAACAAATGCGTCACAATAGCCTTTTGTCGATTATTCAATCCCTCAATCAGACTATCGAAATTATCGACTTGACGGTAGTTATCACTTATACTACTATCTAAATCTAAGTCTATATCAGGAATATCAAATACATCATCAGTAGGAACACTAACATCTTCCTCTGCTCTATCAAAAGTATCGTCATGAGTAACAGTAGAAGTACTAGCTGTATCACTAGTTTCTAATCCAATAGTAGATAAACGATTACGAACTTCTCCAAGTAATGTATTATCTATTTGTCCTATTTTACCTATTAATTCTACTAAAGCATCTATTATTTTAGTAAATAGGTTATTTGATTCAGTAGTAGGATTAGAATCATACTTAATTCTAGCAAGTAATCTAGCGAATGTACGATTAGTAATAGCTTCAACTACAAACTCTTCAATAGCAACAGCTCTAGGTTTACCACTATTTAAGAAATCTCCATACTCATCTATTAGACGAGAATCTTGATTAATAAAGTTAGCAAACTTATCGTATAAGTCTCCGAATGATTGTTCTATATTAGCACGTTCATCATTAAGTAGATAATGTACACCTTCATGTATAAGAGTAAGAACTCTACGTTCAGGAGCAAGACTATTAAAACGATTACTAAGAGTAATAGTATTACCACCAGCGACTATTCCTGCAAATCTACCTTCATCACCTACTATTTCAATATCAGGATTAAGTTTAATACCAGCACTTTCTAATGCAGATATAATAGATAGTAGATTAGGATTATCAGTATTAGCTTGTGCAACTTCCATAAGAGTACCTATTTGAGGAGTACTGTCTTGACTAGCAAGTGGGTTAGGTACAACTACGGGAGACACAGTTTGTTGCTCCTTTATGGGGGAAGTAGCGGCGTTAGCCGCGTCAGTACGACCAGCACTACGACTAGGATTCATAAGAGTGATAGTCCTATTATAAACATCACCAACATAATTAAAGTTACTAACAATATTACCTTTACTATCAGTAACACTTCCTAAATCAGTAACTAATACTCCGTCCTTAGCTACAAATTCTTCATAACTACTATAACCAGTATCAAACCATTCGTCTTGAAGTATATTAGGTATCTTAGCTTGTAACTTGCCGTCTACAACTCTAAATAGATTAGATTCACCACGAATAGCTGAATTAACAACATTACGAGTAAGTAAAGCATATACTTCTTGCAACATTTTACTAAAATTACCATGATTATTAGTAGGAACAAAACCATTAGGCATACGAGCCATAAGTCTTCTAGGTTTAAGTTCACCAGGAATAGAGAAAGCTACATTTCTATCTTTAAGATTAAAATAAATAGTTGGCGCAACTCTATTAATAGGTATTAAAGCATGACCTCTTACTTCATAACCGTACAGTACTTTCTGTTTACCTATATATTTAGATACTTCTTCTAATAGTTGAGTATGAAGATTTTCATTGCCTTGTAGAGTAGCATCTAATAAAGAATGAAGTAGTTTATCTAATCCTTCGTTAAACCTCTTAGTATATTCAGTAGCACCAGTTTCACTATTACTCATAGTATTCTCACGACTAGGAACTGCAATAAGTCTTCCTTCTGAATCTTTAATAGTCATACCTACTACATTTCTAGGAATACGACTAGCCGCAATAATAGTATTGGTTTTAATATCAGCTACTCCGCCGTCAACTCCTACTACTAAACGATAACCGTCAGTTGCTTCACTAGTAGTAACATCTCCAAACTTACGATATATAGGATTACCTTGTTTATCTTTAGCATAAATAACACTACCTGAACTTGTACGTCCAACAACTAGACGTTTCTTTTTAGACTTAGTTTTACTAATAGAGGACTTTAAGTTATTAATGTCCGTATAAGACTTCTTGAGTTTATTCATCCAATTAGTTAACGAATCGTTAACAATGGTACTAAAATCAGACTGATTAACATTAAGAGCATTATTAAAGAATATAATACTATTAAGATGTCTAATCCTATCTAATAGATTAGTTTGAGTATCACCGAATAAACTAGTTAGATTCTTCCAGTTCTCATTCTCTTGTAAAGCATTAAGCTGATGTCCGAATGTTCCTTCAACTTCAGGGTTATTACGAACACGATACAAACGACGTATATTATTAAGCAGTTGTACAAATTCTTTAGCACTTTTATCTTCATTACTAATAATAGATTGAAGTTGAGTTATGAAATCTATACTGCCATCTTTAACAGTATATCTCCAACCTTGATTCATAACTTCAACATTACCGTTATTATAACCAATCTTAGGAAACTCTCCTATTTTAATTCCGCGAGACTTAACTATAAGATTATTATTCTCATCTAATTCTACACTAACTGTATCATTAGATTTAAGTTGTCCAATACGAGAATAAACTTTACTATCGCTTAGATTAACTAAATTAAAGAAATAACCATTATCTTTAGCTCGTTGTTTATCTTCTGCAATAGCATTTTCTAATGTCTTACTTGCAAACTGTATAATATCAGAAGGCGTCTTAACTTCTGTATCAACATTAACTATCTTACCGTTTACTATTTGACGATTAGCTAGAACTTTAATATCGTTATATAGATTAATAGCTCTAGGATTAAGTTGTTGTAGATATATCATCATATCATTAAGACTAGTAAAAGTCTTACCTTCTACTTCATTACCTTGTATCTGATTATACAAGTCTATGATAAGATTGATTTCTTCTATACGTTGACGCTGACCTTCCAAATCATTATCAGATATGGATGATTCAAGAACTGTATTATCAGTTCCAGTATCTTCTTTCTTGGAAGTATCTACAACAGTAATATCTCCAATAGCAATAGCTGCATTAAGTTCTTCAATAGTGACATCAGCAATTATATTGCCTTTAGCATCTAATCCGTCAATACTTACATTTCCGAACCTACTAATACGAATATCAATATCATTAACTTTAACTGGTTTTCGAGATACGTCACTAAGACTTGCAAAAGGATTTACTATCGTAAATTCAAGATTACCTATATTAGACTTATTTACAATACCTGAATTAGATTGAGATACTACTTTGTCTAACGTTTCCTTTAATTTCTTCTCTTTTGCAGTCTTTGGTTTAGGTCTAGGCTTAGGCTTAACTTCTAGTTCTTCTTGAGTCGTCGCTTCGCTCCTCCCTTCCCCCATAGAGGAGGTTTCTTGCTGATTCTCCGGCTGTCTTTGCTGTACTTCATTCTGTATAGCTAACTTATTTCTTCTCTTAGTAATAGCTTCTCTTAGATTACTTATTTCATTCTTACCATTCTCTGAATTAGTTAAAATACTAACAGCATTAGATAAACTTTTATTTCTAGTATTCTGACTTTCTTCATCAGTAAACGCATTATCTAGTGCTTTCTCAAGATTACCAAGCTCTTCTTCATTAGCCATATTAACAAAGTCATTAAGATTCTTCTTTGCTGATTTAACTAGATTCTTAGCTGCATCTTCTAATTCTTTCTTACGAGTATCTTCAAATTCCTTAGCTTGTTCATTAGTAGTAATAATACGAGAACGATAATTATCTCTACGAATTTCATCAAGAAGTATCTGTCCCATATTATCCATATACTCTGAATTAATATTACGAACTTGTTTAGCAAGAGTACCAAGACTAAAGTCTTTACCTGCCTGTTTAAACAGAGCCACATCATTTTCATCAAGTTCTTCTATTTGTTTCTTGATTAAGTTATTCTGTTCTTCGCTACCTTCTATTCCTAATGCAATATTCTCTACACTACGAACATTATCTAGGAACAAACTTTCCATAGGACTTAAACCTCTTCGTAAGTCTGTAACCTTAGATTCGATTACTCGTGATAAATCAAGATATTGACTAGCTTGCGCTCTATCTAAAGGATTGTTACTATTCTTTAGACTATTATAAGTAGACATTACTTCTCTACGATACTGTTCTAATATACCTAACTGCATACGATTCTTAGCCATTGGGTCAAGAACTTCATTAATAGCCGGTATGCTATTCTCTAATTGAGATTGAATAGTATTAAGTCTTTCTACTCGTTTATTTAATAAGTCCGCTTCTTGTGCATTAACTATATTCTCTGATATAGCAACATCTAGTAAAGCATCATCAATATTAGAACTTCGTAATGCAGTAGAATAATTAACGTATCTATCAAGAACAGTACGCATAGTTTTCTTTAATTCTTGCGTATCTCTATCGTATTCAGTATCATCTACAAGACCTGAATCAACTAGTTTCTTCTTTAGTCTAGAGTCTTCAATATAATCTTCAAGTAGTTCATAATTACCTGAACGAATAGCATTTAAAGTAAGAGTAGTAGTAAACTTCTCTTTAGCCGCTGCCCGCAAATCTTCTTGTTCTTCAGGGCTAACCTTAGTATAACGAGTAGTACCAACTGTTGGGTCTTGACTAACAGTACCGTCATCTAAATAAGTAATAGGATTACCATTAGCATCACGTTCTATTTGATATGGATTTTCACCATTATCAATAATCTGCATCTGACGAGCATACTCATTGAATACCTGTTCACGACCATTTATTTCAGCAATACGTTGTTTTTCTTCTATATTACCACCTTTACGATTATTAATGGCCGACATAGTACCACCAAAAGTAATACCGCCAATAACTCCCCAAAGTGCAGCATTGTATAATTGAGGATTCTGCAAGTACTTCTCTATTCTATCCATAGAAACAGCACCATTATATTGTCCAGCTTGACCTAATAGGTAACGACCATATAAAGTACCTTCTTCTTGACCTATAAAGTTAATAGCTTCTTCAATACCTTCGGTTAATTCAGATAATAGTAGATTCTCACTAGAATTAACAAAGCGATTTATTTTACCTGCAAAATCTTTAATAGTTCCTTTTGCTGCTTGACCTAATGTTTGGCTAGCAGATTCCATACCAGTAGAAGCTATTCTATCGAGAGCTTGATTCTGCGAATAGCGAATACGTGGAGTAATAGCACGATTAATTTGTCCTAACGCTTTATTAACTGCACGTAATTGCATATAGTCAAAGAATACATTACCTGCATTATATCCAAAGTTACGCATAGCTGCTTTATCTGCAACTATAAGAGCAGCTTCTTCTTTAGTTCTTTCTTTAGCTTCACTTGCAATATCAGGATTGTTATCTAACCAATTCTGAAACTCTTCATCAGACATTCCAGTAAACAGAGACAATGCTTCGCCTTCTATTTGTTCTGCAACACCACGAGCTTCTTGATAGTTTTCACCTAAACGCATACCAATAGCTGTAATACCGTCATTAGCTAATATCTTTAATCTATTAGCACGATATACATTATCTAATTTAGTAGCCTTCTTTGCCCAATTCATTGCACGACTTACTTTAGAACTACTACGTCCTAATGCTGCAACTCCTTTACCAACAGCTCCAACTCCTTTAGTTAAAAGAGTGCCAGGAATCATTAAAGATAAAGAACTAGCAATACTTGGAACTTGACTAAAGAACCAACCTGAAAAGTCATTCATATCAAATGCTTTATTAGGGTTCTCACGATATATAGGAAATAAATCGTCACGAACATAATCAGATATAGTATCGCCAGCTCTTGTAATAAAGTTACTAAAAGGTTTATCATCTAGTATTCCAGCAGTGGCTATATCTATTAGCATACCCATACCTCCAACAGTATCACCAATAACAGTACCAATAGTTTGTCCTAAAGCATTACCTGCCTGTTTCCAAGCTGATTGATTCTTAGCACGTAGAGTTTCTAATTCTTCTCTACTTTGATACCTATTAGGTTCAGCACCATATTTAGCTAATGAATGATAATCTTCCTCTGTACCAGTAAATACTTCTTTACCTGTAAGATTACGAAACATAAAATCACCTTGTGCAGCAACATCAGGTTTATATTTAGTAACAGTAGGAACATCATTAGCCATATTAACAGAATTAGCCCCACTAGTTAGTGGAGCTTTTTCTACTGATATATTATCAAACATGTTTGGCATACGCTTACTTCATTAAGTCGTTCATTTGATTAAGTATAACTTGACTAGGAGTTTCACCTGTAAGACTAGAGTACATTCGATTAAAGAATTGAAATACTTGTCTCTTAGTATCTATATCTAATTCATTTAGATTACCAGTAGCACCTGCCATTATCATAGCCTTCTGCATAAGCGGACGAGCAATCACTTGTTGCTCTTCTATGGGGGAATTTGCAATAGAACCATTTCTAGCACTAATCAAATCTATATCTTCTTTAACAGGAGCAAGAACAGCATTAGCTTGATTGTTTTGAAGCATACGTTCAAATAACTCACTTTCAGTAATTTTAATTACAGGAGAATCACTAACATCGAGTATTTGATACAGGTTGCCATCAGTAACAGCTGAATAACTACCGTCTCCAAATTCACTATCTGATAAACGATAACCTCTTTTAAGAGCGTTATTGTACTTAATAGAATTGAGAGTGTCCCATGCTTTAACAGCAGGCAAAGATTTAAATCTCTCTATCTCATCATTAAGTACAGCACCTGTAATCATATAGTCTCCGGCTACTGCGTTCTGTATTCTATCTTCCATATCAGAATCAGGATTCTTACCAACATTCTTACCTGTCTTTACAGTATAAGGAATATTTAAGAATATACCATATTCACCAGTAGAAGCAGAACTACACCAACCGTTATTAATATTCTTCTTCTTAATTTGTGCTTGAATAGTTTGCATGATAGCATCTCTATCTCTACTATCTTCAACAACTTCAAGAACTCCTTCTTCATTACGTTTCTTAATAACTATACTTCCTGGATTAGCAATACTAACCATATTCATAACCCGTTCATTATAGTCTTTTAGTTGTTCAGATTCAAAGCCCTGACCTAAAGCAACAACATGAGGCGGTAAGTCAAATACTGCTAAGTCTACATAAGTAGGAGGAAGAGTTTTAGATACTCTTTCAGTCGCAGCATTAGATATTTGTGCAGCTTTCTCATATACATAGGCTATTGAGTTTTTATCACTTCCGGCAGTTGTTATCTCTCCACGACCAAGTGCTCTAAAGCCAGCCATAAATGCAGTGACTTTACTACCATAATATTTATTACCATGATAGACTTCATCAGCCCTAATAAATGATTTAGGTTCTACACCTTCATTAGTAAATCCAATAGGATTAACTTTTAATACTTCACTTATTTCAGGAGCTAAACGAGTATAAGCATCTTTACTAATACGAATATATTCTTTATCCCCTATTTTAGAGAATGATACATCTTGTCTAGTAAGACCCATATCAACTCTTAGTTTAGATATAATAGCAGCCTTACTAGCTTCGTTAATAGGATTAACAAGAACTGTATCGAAACTATTACCTTGCGAATCTGTGAATAACTTATTCATTCTATTAGCATATTCACGTTGCATAGGATTATTAGTATCTGCCATATTTCCATTACTAAGTCTCTTACCTAAGAAATCAGATGCAAACTGTTCATCTTGTGTAAGATGTCCTTTCATAGCATCTAATCTATTATTAGCGTTATTAATACCACTATAATAATTATATGCTTCATCCAATGCTTGCTTCTTAGCTGTATCAGACAGATTGCTATTATTAGCAATACTTGACCTTAATTGAGCATACGCTTTATCTAATGGAACAGATTTAGATATTCCATAAGTAGCGAACATATTGGCTAATTGACCATTAAGTGTATTTAATTGTGACGCAACCTTAGCAGGAGTATCAGGCTCTACTTTCTCTTTACCACCAATTGTTTGCATAGAAGGCAATAATTCAGGTTCTTTACCTGTCTTAGGTTTAGCAGCAGCTTTACGTGAAGCAGCTAATAGATTAAATCCTAATTCAGGACTAATTCTACTTTCAGTTCTACGATAAGCAGAAGCAGCATATCTAGGAGCAAATAGATTCTCTTCAAATTCTCTCTGCGACATAATAGTTCCGTCAGGCTTAGTAACAAGATTATTCTTATTACCTTTATTAGCTTTCCAAACATTAACTTTATAGTCTTGTTCAAGAGAAGCACGAGCACCAGGAGTTTCATTTAATGCAGCTTCAAATGCAGCACGTATCTTTTCCTTAGATAACTGTTGAATACCACTGGAAGTTTTAAGATAAGGAACATCACCAGCAGCAATATTTCCTCGACCTTCTTTAAGATTACCTTCTGCATCACCCCATACTAACTGTTCGCCTGAACTAGAATCAACACCAACAGTAGACAATACTTTCTGATATAAAGTATTATAATCTATTTGTTCAACAGGACGATAATTAGGTTGGAATTGATTGCCGCCTATTATTTTGCCTGTTTCATCTGTTTGGTCTTGATAATTATATTTGTTCTGTTCCAATGTATAAGCCTTAACATCTCCGTCATAAGCATCACTATTAGTAACTTCATCTTGGAATTTTTTAAACTCTTGTTGATAACGCTCACGACCAATAAGTCCTGGATTACTAGCAACTTCTCCGGCTAATCTTCTTGCAGTAGTCAATGCAGTAGCATAACTACCTTCTTGAGCACTTGCTTCTATTTGAGCATTAACATCTCTCGAATATTTATCGAGCCACTCATTTTCAGCTTCGTTTAATTGCTTATTAGCAAGAAACGTTTTAATCTGATTACTAGTTTCAATAGCAGTATCATGTTTCTGTTGTAGAGTATTTAACGTACTATTGTAAACATCTAAAGGAGCGGCAACCCGCTCCCTCTTTTGATAACCAGCTGTTCTAATATCTATCGGCATAGTTATATTATTTATAGTTAAGCAATCTTTTTCTTACCACCACATCTGAATAGACTACTACGTACTTTACTCAATCTACCTTTATTCTTATCCATCAATTTTAAGAATAATTCCATTTGTTCAGGATTTGCAGACATTATAGCGGCAGTAGCATTTTCTTCTGAACGTCTCTTATCCATACCTAATTGATAATCTCTAACTGCACTAGTAAGACCTTCAATTATATTAGTACGATTATTAGCTCTTGCTTGAATCTTTTCATTTTCTGTTTGAGTAACTGCATTATCATAAGCGTTTAATACTTGATTGTTTGCAGCTTCTACTCCTTGACGATTAAGAGCGGAACGATTAAGAAGGTTAGTTTCAACATTCTCTTTCATTCCTCTTAACTTATTACGTTCAAGAACTCCACGATTAGCTAAAGATTGAATACGAGCAATCTTTCCTGACGAACTAGAAGTATTAGAATCAATAATTCTAGCCATATTTCTTTCAGAATCTCGACTTTCAGCTAATTGTGGATTTATATTATAAGTAGTTCTCATCCTTGCAGGAATTATAGTTCTAGGTCTAGTAGGAGCTTGAATATTATTAATACTGTTCTTATTAGTAACACCACTTATAATATTACCTAATGCTCCAATACTAGCACTAATAGCTTCTCCGCCTATACCACTCATAAAGTTTCCAAATCTACTAGATTTAGATAACGGACTAGTACTAGAACTAATAGAAGCTCCAACAGGCTTACTTGGAACTACACTATTAGTCTTAACAGAATTCATATTAGCTTTAGTCAAAGCATTAGGAGCAAAACTACTACTATAATCCTTTTCTAAACCAAAGTTATTATAGTTATCCTTTAATAATCTTGTTCTAGAACCAAGAACTGATTTCTTCAATTCAGGATATTTCTTATATACCTTAGCTCTAACATCAGAACGACCATGAAGTCCAGCTAATCTAAGAGCATCACGAGCATCAGCTTTAGTAGGAATAGGATAACTACGACCACCGCCTGCAAAGTCTTTAGACTTAACACTAGGATAAGGTTTCTTATCTGAACCGTAATCTTTCTTACGAGATAATCCTCCTAGCTTTTTCTTACCAGTTATTGTTCTCATATTTCTTTTCTTTTTAGTACCGTCATCGTTAAGACCATTTCTATCTTTAAATGACTCTTGAGCATTAAATACTTTAGAAGGCTTAACACCTTTCTGAACTAATTCAGCCGGACTATTACCATTAAGTATAGGTTGAGCACTGAATACTTTAAGTTGCTTAGGAGTAACTTGCACTACTTCACCGCCTTCAGCTTCAACACCTGTCTTACCTGCATCAATAACAATACCTCCAGTATTGTGTTTACGTCCTTTAAGAAGAAACGAATCTTTCTTAATAGGAATAGCAGTACCACCCTCGACAATACGTAATTCAGTTCCTTTATGGGGGAAGGTTCGTACTTTCCCGCCCTTAGATAAGTATTGGCTTAAGAACTGTGACCTCTCTTCTTCGGACATCATGTTCTCATTTTGAGCACTGGCTAAAGCCTGATTGTCTTGTAGGTTTTGAAGACGCTCTTGTCTTAACCTTTCGGCTTGTTCAGCTTTCTTCTTCTTACGATTGCCTATGATACCACTAACAATACTAGTACCAACAGAAATCGCAGTACCTATAAATGCTTTAGGTCTTTGTTCATTAATACGTTTCATTATTCTCTATATTTATTAACATAACATTCAATCTTCTTAATCTCTATCTTAGCTGTTCCGTCATTAATTACAAAACGCACACCTAGATATTTACCATTAATAAGATTGGATTTAAATGGTTCGTAATTCTTATCAACATCAACAGTCAATTTACCAGTAAGTCTATCTATTGGATAATTAGTAACTACTTCGTTTAGAACACTACGGAAATAATTATAATTCCATTTACCATGTTCATAATAAGGTTTAGCTGTATCGAAAGTATTACGTTCATTAACAGTAATATCTTCAAGTCTACTTATCGAAGTATTACTAAACAATAGTATCTTATTACCTGCAAAGTTAATGTCGTTAGCTTTATATAAGTCATAACTTATGTAGTTAAGTACTTTAATAGTATCGTATTCAAGATTGAATAATACATCGACTACCATAGTATTATTATTGTCTCCTACATAGAAAGGATTCTTATTAGCGGCTATCTCAAAGTCTTTATATTTAAGATAACTCAAAGGCTTTACAAATCCTAATTGACCTATAATATTCTTCTTGTTGAAGGAACTAATATACAAATTAGTTTTTGTATTATAAAATCCTCTACATAAATAAGTATGTACACTTATCCAAGTATTAGTGATGAAATTGTAACTAAGGGTAAAGTCTGAAACATCCCCCATAAAGGAGCAAATCAACCGATTATTCTCCTTATCCATTCCCATTAGTATTTGAGTATTACTAGTTAAATACTCATCTAATATAGACTGTACTCCGTCACCTAAGTCATTTAGATTCTTCTCATCAAATCTATATAACCTCTTCTTACTTCTGTCTAAGAATATATAGCCAGCTTCATTACATACGTATGCTTCAAAATCTTGTAGACCACCATATCCTTTCTCACTAGTAAATACCTCTTGATAATCAATATCGAAAGCATCAGGCATTAACATTTGAACATCTTTGTCTTTAGTATAAAGCGTATTATCTCTATTAAAGATAAACATTGAATGTTCGCAATGAGCTATAAGATAAGTGCCAATACCAATAACGTTAATGATATCACCTTTATTTTCGCTAATTATCTTATAAGCATTAGGTCTAAATATTCGCCATTTATTCTCTACTGATTCATCACTAATAACATCGCTTCTACGAATAGTTTGACAGTATTCTGTAACAAAGTTACTATATAATAATTCATTATAATTAATGAATTTCTTACCTGCATAATCAAGATACATACTACTTATTTCAAATGTATCATTAATAGTAGTAGGCAATAGATGAATCATACGAACATTCTGAACAAAAGAATTATCATCAGTATGAATAGTATAATATCTTTCATCGGGAGATGTCTTAATAGTCTTAGCAAATAACGGATATAGCGAATAATAATTAAGAATTATTCTACTTATAGGAGTATTACCTACTCTTTCACTATCCCAATGTACTCTAGGGAAATTAGGATAAAGATTAGTATTATCCGTAGCCTTCTTAGGTATTGGGTCAGTAGTATCATAATATACACCATTACGATTAAAGGCATAAACACATGCTGTCATAAAGTAATAATTATAATTATAGATATAATCTTCATAACCATAATTATAAGTATCTCCTGTTGGATTAACATACTTAATATAGCCAAGTGGAATAAGGTCTTTATTCTCCGACATATATAAGTTATCACTTATATTAAGTAATAAGCTATTTACATAACCTCTACCATTTGCAGTATAGAACCCTAACTTTAATGACTTATTCAAAACAAGATTAACAACAGCTTCTCTACCTGCATTATTATCATCTTTGCTATCAGCCATTATAATAGTAGAGCTTTTAACAGCTCTAATATCTCCAAATTCTTCTGAAGGACGAGATTGATTAAAATCAGTATCACTACTATAATAGTCAGTAAACATAGGACCTTTATAAGCATTACCCATAGTATAACGACTATCGGTAATAAATATATTACCAGCACCTGACTTCTTTATAATATCAAATTCAGGATAATAGAAACGAATATTATTAACTTGTTCATTAAATGCAGTATTAAAATCATCATCTCTACGTACAGGAACACCTTCACTAACTAATATAGGTTCTGTCTTTTCATAAGATATAAAATATCCTACGAACTCTTTTCTCATAGGTATGTTGTCAAATAAGAATTCTATCTGATGAATTCCTCTGTAACTAGGATTTCTAGTTCCTCTAAACATACGATTGCCATTATTGTTTTTATAAAGAGCAATACCATTAGAATTATATTTAGGAAATATATTACAGAATCTTACATTACTAATGCTATCAAATATATTAACTACATCATGTGCATTATTAGTATTAATATTACCATATTGACTTTTATAAGCATCAAACTTAGTCTTAATATCAGATATTAGAGTGTCTTCATTTATATCCATTGTTAATGAAGTATTACCTTCATTAGCTGTACCTAAACTAATAGTCTCTGAATAACTCATAGTATTAGGAATATTAATACCGTCAGTAATATTACCATTAGGATATACATAATGTACGAAGAAGTTATATACGCATTGATTAATTGCATACTTAGCACTATCTGAATAAAATTCTGTATCTTCAGGTTTAGTTTCACTATCTAATATCTTAGGAGAAGCAAATCCAAAAGCATAACTAATATAACCTCCGTCAGGACCACTAACACGAAGTTCTTTATACTTATCATTATTATGCAGTTCAAGGAACTCGCTACCACTAGAACGAATACCACCTTCGCTTATTGCTAATACATTGTCTTTACCAAAAGTAGGAATATCAAGAAGTAAACCGTCATAATTACTAATTCCGTCAAGATTAAACTTCTTATTCTTTTGGAAACAAATATATAAGTTACCTAATACTCCTTCATAGGCTTTAGTACTTTCAACACTTACTCTATCATAAATAGTATAATCTTCATTACCTGTGTAATCATAAGTAGAAACAGTCCTTAGATAATTTATAAATGGAATAACTATCATGAACTCTTTCTCGGCAGTTATAATAGTTTGATTCCCTTCTTCTACTGTTTCTTTAATATAACCAATAGGATAGGCTTTTAAGTCAGTAAATGTTTTAGTAGAACTTAAATCTGCACTAAGACTACTTATAACATTAAAGTCAACAGTATAACTTTCATCAATATTGAAATCGTCATCTGTTGGTTCTCTATCTACTTTCCATTTATATACTGTTTCATGTATTCCTTCAATTTCGTTAATTAAATCTTGTGTAGATTTATTTTCATTGTTGAAATTAACAGATAGATTAGGAAATAATTCATCTATTGTATGTCTACTAGTTTCGCCTTCACTATTAATAATTAAAATAGCATCTTCTCTACGATGCCAATAACTATCGTCTAATCTACTATATTTAGTAGCAAACATAAACTTATTCTTAGATACATCATATGCAATTCTAAGTTTATCTCCTTCGGTTAATCCTCCTTCAGCTTGTGTCTTAACATCATTTATTGCTTCCGTAGGATTAATTGTTTCATATTCATCAATAGTATATATAGTTGAATTAGGAAATTTAGCTTTAATAATATCTAATACTCCTCCATAATCCACATAAGCTGTTTGAAAAGAACGTCTAAATTTCATTCCTTTATCAACAGGATTTCCAGTAGACATATCATATATTTTATAATAAAAGTCAATAGGATTATAACGGTCGTATTTTAATTTATATGTTTCTTCTCCAATAGTAACATTTCCTAAGTAAAACCACATAGGCTCGATAATTTCTCTAGTATCTATATTTAAGTCAAATTCTTCAATTGATACTACTTTAAAATCGTTACTAAAATCTCTTTGAATATTAGGAGCACTATAAGGAGTGCTAGTAAACAAATCATTAGTACGTCCATATCTTACGTAAGGATGACTTACGAATCCTAAACTTACTATACTAGAATATTTATCAGGATATATCTCATCATAGTAAGTACTTCCGTATCTACTAAATTCTAATATATACCAATCTTTATCATCAGGTTTAACAACTACGGCAGTAGCAGCTTCATATAGATTATCTGTATCTTGATAAGAAACATAGAACGGAGTAGTATGACTATCATAATTACTATCTTTATAGAAAGCTCTAATAAAGTCTTGGGATGAAATCATTAAACAATAAGTACCGTAACTATTCTTACCAATACGAGTAAGAAAGAACTTTCTAGTAACTTCTTTATATTCACTACCGTCACCATAAGCACGTCCTTTAATAGTTACTACATATCCTTTGCTAATATCAAATGTTCTAGGATTATTAACTATTGACGAAGTTGCAGCTCTAGTAACACTACGTCTCATTATAGATTTATTTCCGATAAAATCTTTAACTCGAACTTGTATATTACTAGTATCAATAGAATTTACAAGACTATTAATGTTTTCTTCCTTATAGTTAGCTACATACAATCTATTGTTATAGTTACATAAGGTTTTTACATTATATAAATTAAAGAAAGAACTAGTAATATCATCTAGACTAAATGTTTCGTTATAAACATCGTCTATCGTGATTCTACTAGTTTTAATATCTATATCAGAAGTATTATATACTTTAGTATCTCCCTTTTGAGTATTAATTATATAACCTATTTGATAAGCTGTATAATTAAGACCTGAATTATCTATTTGTAACCCTAGTTCGATATTTAAGTTTACCTTTTCAGTATTTAGATTAGTATCTTCTTTAAAAGTAAAGTTTCCTATCTTATAGTTAACAGGGAGATTACCGCTACTGTCGTCATAACCAAAACTATTATCTTCGATAGTAGTTTGATTTCCTTTATCCCATACTAATACAGGAGTTCCAATAGGAAACCAACCAGTATAATCGCTTCCTTCTTTATATCTAATAAAGAAATTATATATTCCTTTATAGATAGCACTACCTGATACTAACTTGGAGTTATTAAGATTAGTCTTAGGGATATTAGGAACTAATGTATATTTAATATCGCTTCCACCTTCTAGGTAATTAGGTTTATTAAGATTAATTATCTTTAATGGAACTTCTTCATCAGAATTAAGTTCAGTAATAGCAACAATTAATTCATTATTCACATTATAGGTATATGTACCTATAACTTTACCGCCTTGATAATTCCAATTAGTAGCAACTTTCGTAATAGCCTTAGTAGATTCTTTATATCTTCTAATCTTACTATTATTAGTAAAGATGACTATTTCATCAGAGCAAGAGATAACACCGACTATCTCTTCATTTTCACTTAATGTTATAATTGTCTCGATTGACTGTTCGTTCTGAATAGAATTACCGTCACGAGAAACCATAGCATTAACAGCATGGGTCATTGAACCATTCTTAATGGATTCGTAACCTCCGTCTTTGTTTAACTCTTTAACTATCTCCATTAGTCTCTAGGTCTAAATGTTGCATTATAAAAGAACGACGCCCAACCTTTATAGGTATTAGCATCTTGATTTTCATTAATAACAGAAGCTCTTGCTCTGTCACGAGAATCTCTCCATAATAAATATGGATTAACTGGCATAGCACCTTGTAGAGAATATACTTGATGTTTAAGTCCTCTACTTAGTAACTTCCACATACAAAACCATTCAAGAGCTTCGATAAGTTTTCCGTTATCAGGTATAACAGGAATATTACAATGAAAAGTATCACTATATACAGTCTTAACTGTAAGATAGGATACTTTAACAACATCTGTATCAAAGTTTAATTGAATAGCATTAGCGTCACGAAGATAAACGTAATTACGTCCTTCATAGCTTTCAGGGTCTACTTCAACAGTACGCTTACTTTCTCGCTCCCTAGCTTTCTCTCGGTCTTGAGCGAAGTATTCAGTAGTACCGGAAGAGCAACCACAGTTTCCTTTCTTTATGGGGGAAACCTCACACCCGTCTGCATACACTTTAAATGCGTTCATACAACATGGGAAATAAGCAACTCTATCAACAACTTCAATAGTAGTTTCCTTTTCTTCATATTGAAGAATACCCATTTCATTCATAGCATCTATACACCAAGCACCAACTCTAGGTATATAATCGCTACTCATAATATTGAAATCATTATCAAGTCTTGCGATAATAGTTTCTATTGAAGATAGGTTTTTGTTCATTGTTTCTAATATATTTTTGAGTATAACTTGGGTCAAACTTAGAAATAAGAGAGACACGATTGTTAATATCAGTATCAAGATTTATTATATCTTCTACACTATGACATTTTGCAACTAGTTCAGCATTTGTAACATTCATGTGATTATTTATACCACAAAACTTAAATACTGTCCTATTCTTAACTGCACCGTCAATCATAATAACTCTACAAGACCAATCCGAATTATTATAAGATATATATTTAACACCGTCATATTCCTCTCCTTTTGCAATAGCTTCAAGATGTTTCTTTTTATTATAAGGCGTAAGTCCTTTAATAATAAGTTCTTCTTTATTTCTTCTAGTTTCTACAAAGTTAATACGTTTTCTATGCTTAATAACTTTACCGTCAGCAGTAATATGTGATTCAGTTCTTTTTACTCTTTCTATAATAAGGCAACCTATTTTCTTCTCAAACTTATAAATCTTTCCTCTCAATACTTGCCTTCCTATTTCTCCAAAGAACAGGTAACAATACTTTTTGTATTGTTCTCTTGTAATTAACTTACGCTTCTTTAATACATCTTGTCTTATCTCACAATCTTTTATCTTACGAAGCACTCTAAAGTATTGCTTTAGATTACGGTAAAGATTGCCATATCTTAATTGTTTTACATCCGTAAACTTAACATACTTCTCATCTATGGCTTTCTCCATTTTTTGATTAGTATCTAACTCATCTGTATTCCATTCCCAGTAGTTATATACACATACATCAAATATGGCTTCAACAGCATTTCTATTTTGTTCAATAGAGTATTTAATTCGATAAAGCAAAGATTTATATCTGACTATATTGTGAGACACAAGGTCGTACTCCTCTTCACTTGTCTCTATAAAATGTGTATACATATTACGTATGTCATATCTATCTATTGCATTTACTTTCATACTTCTATCTGTTGTTGGTTTATATCATCTTTAACTGGAACTTCATTAGTTACTCTCTCAACATTAAGTAGATTACGTTTATAGATTACATCTTTAATACGTTCTACCATATCTTCAGGAATAATAAATTCATCATCATTATCAATACTTGATTCCATTTTTTCATTAGTTTCAATTGGAATTTCAGTAGGTATCTCAAACGGAGATTCAATGATAATATGACCTAATGGTTCAATAAGTGGATTACCATTACTATTAACATATAAATAACCATTGATATAATCATAACTTAAACTGGTACACATTCCTGGAAGAGCTTTATAAAATTGAGCATTTGCTTCCTTAATAAATGGAATAGCCATATTATCATATCCAACAGTACGAACACTAACAAATGGTAAATTGTTATCAAGACGAACTGGTCTAGGAACTCTATTCTTACTTCTCTTAACTTTATACTTAGTACTAACAAGAGTTTGGAATATATCTCCGTCAGGAACATTAATTAGACTTATCCTGTATCTTTGCATTAATATCTTATCGACATTAGCGTGACGTTGATAAGTCTGACGTATCTGTTCATTGAACGTATGAATAACTGCACTACGAATAGTACGTCTCGCAGTAAAGTTATTCGGCTGATGAATAGCATGAGCTATTTCAGATACAATTTGATTTAACGAACTCATATCACTATTATTTTGAATTAGTATTATAACAAATATAGTTATTATATTGGTATCGACAAGACTTTTACTAATAATTTTAATTCAGCACTTCTATCTAGCTTGCTAGCTAGCTTACAGATATTCGCGTTGTAAACATTTTTATACAAGTGACACATTTTAAGACCCGTGGTGGCACGCAATACTGTCGGATAATAGTAAGTTAAGGAAAGGTACTAAAGTCCTATGGTGAGCTTCTATGAAAGCGTAGGAAGGTGGGACATACTTTTTATTCCCCCATAAAGGAGCGTATATACTGAAAGAGCCGACTATCTCTAGTCGACTCTCACTTGTTAATCTTACTAATAGTACTTATATGTTTTCAAATACAACTATTTGATTTAACTTATTTGAAAATCTTGCTTTTAAATGTTTTCCAGTACTACTTAAACTTTTTCTTATTCTCATTCTAGTAATACCAGTAATATATTCTGCTTCACTAATAGTTTCAACTTCTATTACTTCTTTAGTATTAAAGAACGTTATTCTAACGTTTCTTTCGCTATACTTAGCTTGTTTAAATCTTCTATTTTCACTTGCTAACTTATTTCTATTCCCATAATTTAAATTGTATTCATAAGTACACCATTCAAGATTATCAACAGCATTATTAGTTCTACATTCATCTTTATGGTTAATACAAAGATAATTATTAGGATTAGGGATAAATGCTTCTGCAACTAGTCTATGGACATTCCTACTTATTCTTTTCTTATTATTCATAAGTATAACATGATAATATCCATGAGAAGTACTAGGTTTTAATATTAAACCTTTTCTGTTTCTAACTCTTCCTAAAATTACTAACTTCGTAATTAGGAGCAATTTCAATTGTTTTCCAAATCTCTTCCATAACCGATTTTTATTCCGATAGTTAATAATTAAAGATAGAAAGAAGAGTATCGGAAACTCGTTCGATAGAGTAGCTAATTCTATCTATCTTTCTATCTTATTAAATCAATGTTTATAATCTATTCCTAATTTCTTTATTATAGGTTTAATTATAACATCAAATGCTACAAGAGATAGTATTACAGAATTTAATACTATTCTTACATCACCTAGTTTCATAGAATAATAAATTATTCCTAGAAACAATGCACATACAAGAGTTACTATTCTCTTTTGCCATACTAAGACTGGTTTCTCTCCATTTAATTTATCAATAACCTTAATCGCAAAATACGCAATTATGTTAACACAAATAACAAACGCAAAATCAAAACTAGTAGCCGTAGTACGTAGAATCTCACTAAGTATATTCCCGAAGTCCATATTACAGCAAGAATAACAAAGTACCAAGAATAATAGTTAACAACACACCTCCTACTCTTATGTAGGTAACAACTTTTGCAGGAAGAACACTAGTAGCTTCTTTCCATACAAACGCTATAATAGTAATAGCTATTACAGCAACAAATAACACTTTCATTAAGATTCCCATAAGCATTAAGTTTTATATTACACAACAAATATAAAACTTTATTTTAAAAAGAAAAGAGAGACTACTATTATTTAGTAATCTCTCTTTAGGAATATAACAGAACTTGTATTACTTCAACTCGTTGAAATACTTCCAGAGTTTATCTTCTCCAAAATCAACGTCATCAAACCAAAAGTCGATAGCACTCTCGAATATCATATCGTCAAAGTTTCCTTTACCGAACCACTTCTCGAATAACTTACAGTAGTCGTGATATTGAGCATTGATAGCTACATATACATCAGCAACTTCTATATCTTCTTCTAGTTTATCTTTGAATTTATTACAAACTTCGTGGGCTTTTTGCATATCGTATTTTTCACCGATATATTTCTTACCGTCTTTGACATGGTACATCTCATCAACAGTTTGCTTAGCTTCCTGTTTATTGAAGTGTTCATCACCATATTCATAACGTTCGTCTTCACCTACTCCGAGCATTCGCATAAGAAGCATACGTTCATCATCATCATATCCTCTATGATGTTCATCGTAACTTCTATGTTCATCTCCTTCGTAGTTGTCGTAAGTCCTATATCCAATACGATTCATCATTCCTCTTCCACGACCGCCACGACCGCTTCTTCCACGACCGCCACGAGCAAGGAAATCATTAATTCGTTCGTACATTCTATCTCTTCGAGAACGAGCACGAACATCATGGTCTGTCTCGTATGGTACTTCTCTCATAATATTACTTAGTTAATAATTGTCTGAATGTTTCCAAATCAGACTGGTTGAACATAATTCCTTTATTAATAAAAGGAATAGAAATAGTTATGTTACCATTAGAAATGTTACCATTACCAAGAACAGGGATACTAAAATCAAAGTTAGGAATAGATTTGATTATTTCAATCTCTTCATCAACAATACCTTCAATATCAATCTTGCCGTCTTTAGCAATAGCGTTTATAAATTTATCAAAACTATCAATGTTATTAATAATTGCGCGTTTAGCCAAAGGCTTAACTAACTTAATAGCCGGATTGGATTCGCCAAGAACATCAATCTGATTAACAATGTAATCTTGCAGCTTTTGTTTTACTACACTTACTTCTACCATTATTTCATAGTTTTAATAAATTCATCATAAGTCAAAGAAGGATTCTTTGCACTAGCTTCTTTAAAAGCATTAAACAATTGCATCTCTCTCTGAGACATTTCTATAATACTAGTTTTTAGATTCTTAACCAATTTCAGCTGACTATCAAGAAGAGCCTTACCTTCGGGACTTCCTTCTATCTTAGCTCTTACTAGATTAAGAACTTCTGTTTGAACCATAGCTTGAAGACTATTGTAGTTATTTACATACTCTTCATTATTAGCCAACATATTTCTCTGTTCAGTTGTAAGCGGTTCTATCTCTGAATCAATCAAATCCCAAACACTAACTTGTGGTTGCTGTTGAGTAGGCAAAACTTGCTGACCATTAACAACTTGCTGTATCTGTTTTTGACGAGCGTCAATAATACGCTTTTGTTCTTCGAGATATTGAATCTGTTCGTTAAGATTACCCGAATTAAACAACGGGTCACTACCACTTAATATAAATTGATTAACAGGTAACATAACTTATTCTTTAATAGATTTGTAATATTATTGAGTAGGAGCAGTACCATTTCCTGCACCAACACCGACTACGTTAATGTTTGTAGAACCGTCTCCCATAAGACCTGTACCAGTTCCGAGAACACCAGCAGAACGACGATTACCAAATAAAGCTCAAGCTCCAAGAGCAGTACCGATAATACCAAGCGTAAGACCTGCATTAGCTTTACCGTTAACATCACGGCGACCGTACATACCGTCCATCCCTGCGCCATTATAGCCTTCAGGAACAACTTTAACTTTTTCAATTACTTGCATAATAAATAAGGTTTAGATTAATAAATTAAGAATATCTTATAGTAGCTACTATACACTCATAACAAAGAATACTATTATAAGTTCAGACATTAATCTATTTTATCTATAAACAATAATTTTATGATTAAGTATCTCGTGAACAAAATAAAAGCCCCACTTGTTATAGCAGGGCTTTATAGCGTTAACGATACAACGGAATCACTTCTTTATGGGGGATTCTTCAAGAGTACTTTCAGATACAGATTGCCATTCAGAACTGGATAACAATTCATAAAGAGCTTTATCAGAATAAGTATCATAAGGATATTTAATAGTGATACTTTCATATCCTTCTTCATCAGTAGTTACTATCCTTTCTACCTTATTAGGAAATACTTCTTGGAAATGTTGACACTTCATAAGTGCTTTATCATTATCTCTGTTTTTACGTAGAACTAAATTAAGTTCTTCGATTTTAGCTGATTCTTCTTTACCTATATCAGCAATAGGAAATACAATGTAATCAATCATAACTTTAAATCTTTAAATATTAAACTTAGTGTATATGTTAATACTAAAAATATACCAATTAGTATATAAACTAATTTAAGTATCTTGTGAGGCGTTATTTTCATCTTCTGTATTAGAAATAAATATAGGATGATTAATATCGATTATCTCATCTTTCTCCATTAAGTTCTTTAGGAAGTTAATTTCTAGTAACGAGATAGTTTTGGAATATAGAATTGTTTTATAGATTATTCCTTTCCAATATTTACCAAGTACTAATCCTAGATTATCTTCATTTTCACCTTTTATAATAGGATTACCATTATAACTTTCAGGAGTTAAATAAATAATCTTAGAATCATCTCGTTCTATCTGATTTAATTTACTGTAACTATAAACATAATTCTTACTATTATAACAATAATCTAAAATAAAACCATTTCCAATACTACTTTCATAGATTTTATTTCCTTTAAACATTACAGTAGAATTATCATTCTTAGCATCTAAATCAACTCTTTTTATAATAGCAGTAAAATCTGTAAATATAGGAATATTCTTATTATCAGTAAAGTCAGATACTCCGTCATAAGCTAGACCGTTCTCGTATTCAGGAAGAATTTCGATAGTAATATCACAATCAAAAACTAGTTCACCTTCTATCATAGGAGTTATTGCAAATCCTATCCAAGAATTAGTAGTTAAATCTAATAATGCGTCTGTTGGAACAAACGATTTAGGTAATTTATGAATACCATTGCCTAAATATACTATTGATTCTTTTGTTGCATTTTCCGTAGCTAAATATTTGTAAATAAGTTTACTATTTTCTTCAAGACCTTTAACAGTAACTCTAAAAGCAGGTATCTCTTTTATATTAGCTAACGCTCCGTCTCTCTTAACATAACTATATAATAAACCATTAGCCGCATGTTTAACATTAGTTATATGAACAATAGTACTATTAATATCATAAATATAATCTACTGCATTAGAAGTTTCCCAAGTCTTATTAGCACCTAACACTACTGGATAACCATTATAACCCGACATACCTTCATAACCAATATTGAAGTTCTCAAGAGGATTAACACTAGTACCAGTCTTTTGCAATGACACTTGTTCATCAATATAGCCTCTATTTGCATCAGTATTCTTTTTACCATAGTTATCCCAATAATAATTAGGTAACGTAACTTTAGGAGTTATACCAATATAAGTGTTCAACTCTTTAATCTTATCGTCTGTTGAGATTTCATCGAAGAGCATGAAGTCGTAGAGAGACATTTGAGCGAAGAAGTTATCATGGTTTTTATTAGAACCTATGATTGGAGTAATAGTAGCATCTATATTATTATTAGTAGCAACAATATTATGAGTTATACCCTTTAATTGCGTAGCTAAGATATTATTGTTTACCACACCATCAATATAAGTATTACCATTATTCCTTGAAGCATAAGCAACGACTAAGTTATTATTATTATAATTATTTGTAAATATAGCAAAATTATCCTGACCGGGGTTTTGATTATAAAGCATAGTATCTTGCTTTTGCCAATTAACCTTCATCAACACTTGCTTACCACCCTTAGACAAAGTAGGAATAGTAACAAAGTCATCCACGCCATCAAATTGGTATGAACCATCTTCATTAACTCCACTTCCTTCTGCATAAGCCGAGTTATAAATAACTCCATGATTACCATGACCGGATATATCAGGAATGTGTCTTAGTATCTTATAACTAGAGTTAGGAATACGTAGTAGTCTAGGAGACAATATACAGTTAGGCTCATTATCATCAAAAATCCAAGTTGCTGTACAAGTAAATACCATTTGTCGTTCAACAACATGTGGAGTATTAGGCAAAGGACTTCCATTAAGTTTAGCATTACTAACAGTATAAATATCTTTAAGAAGATTACAATCATTAAATGAACCTATTCTAGTAATACTGGAACCTAGTTTAATTTTGTCTCCCCAAGATATTTCATTATTATTCTCATCTTTGAATCTTAATAAAACAGGATATGGCTGTACAATATCTTCATATCTAACATATTCTTGAATAGTAATATTTATCTCTTTTGGAAATACTAAAGGTATTTCTAATCTATAATAATTACCACTTGAATCTTTAGTAGGAGTATAAGATTTTCCATCAATAACAACATTAGTTACTTCATCTGAATCTTTATAAGGAGGAACAATATCCAATACTAGATTACCTGTAATAGAAGTAGAATAAAATTGTCCATTTACTAGTTTCAATGTTGTACCGTCAGTTTTCCTAATATTTGCAGTAACTGAATATTTAGATACATTAGCTTTAATATTAGGATTCCATTGAACATAATCACTATCTTGTTCAATAACTAAATTTATCTTTTGAGGAGACTTCTTAATACCATAGAAGATTACATCATAGATAAAATCTGTATTAGATTTTTCAATAGTGATATTATTAAAGGCAGTAGAAGAAACTTTGGATATTTTATAACCGTCAAGAACAGTAATACTAGTTTTAATATTACTTCCTATTGAAATATAATCTCCTACTTTTACTACATTTGAATCTTTATCTAAATAGACTATATTCTTAATATCTATATTACTCTTAATAACAGGTCTAAATTCAACCATGTCTTTATATAAAGTTCCTGCCTTATATTTCTTTAATTGACGTTCGATTAAGAACTTATTCATAGAATAAGGAAAGGACATAAGAAAATAGATAGCTCCATTAAGAAATCTACTATCATTATCTCTAAAAGTACCAAGCCATAATTTATCACTATCGACAAATGTAGATTCAATATCTATATTTTGACCATTATTTATATATTTAGACTGATAATATATTGCTCTTATTGTATCATCTATGTTAACTATATTTCTATGTCCAAAAGAATAAGAAACATTTTCTCTATTACCTGATATTAAATTAAACATAAAAGCTCCAACACTTTGTGATTTAGATTTAGATAATACACAAGCATCAGAGCCACTTTCAGTATTTATATTTATTTTAGTTCTTATATAATCAATAATAATAGTATAATCCTTATAAATAGGCATATTGATAACTTTACCAAAGTCATTAATACCGTCAAGGCAGAGAGCACCTTTATTAGAAGGAATAATTTCAATAGTTAATCCTATCCAATCAAGAGCGACAGACGCATCATTAATATAAAATCCGCAACTAGATTTATTTTCTTCAATAGATTCACTTGCAGGTATATCATATATTCCATCTACTGAAAAATAAACATTATTTTCTTTACCTGATAATATATAAGAATATCTTATTTTATCTTTTATTCCTGTTATTTTTACTTTAAAAGCATTTGTACTTACTTCTTGAATATGATAAAGAAGATAAGTATTAGATAACTTTCCTACAACTTTAATAGAGTTACCGTCTTTAATAACTCCTGTTTGTAAAAATTGAATAAACCAATAATCATTCTTAAATTCCTCCGTATATCTTCCAACACCACTCTCTCCTTTCCAGCCAATATTAAATAACTGCAAGTCTCGACCATTACCACTGTAATCAATAAGTTTATCATTAAACTCCGCATGATTATCATTAGTAAGACCTTGCTTCTTCACATTGTAGTAAATATCAGGCTTAACATACTTGTCCAAGTTGTAGTAGGCTATTACTTGATTAATTTCGTCAGTGGTCAATACTCCCTTGGCAATGAAAGTCCAGTACCAAGCAACTTGACTTGCTTCGGTTAATTTACTAATTCTTCCTACAACACTGAATTTAGCATCAAATATTGTTTGTAAACTATTAGTTGACTTAACATAATAATCTGCTTTATCTCCTAATATGTTTTTTATATCAGATTTAGTATTATTAATTAATGACGCACTATAACCGTATATCCCAGTTTTACCGTAATTATAAACATCGCTTCTAACGTGTTCTCCGGAATTACTATTTTCTATATAATTAGTAGTTGCTATGGTATATGTAGAATTTAAATCTATCTGATGAATCATACTAACAACAGTAACCTCATCAGTAATACCCATTTCTTCAACAGTATTCTGACTGACAATCATGTCGTTTACTCCGTCAGTAACGAAAGCACCTTCGTATTCAGGTAATATTTCAACACTTACTATATCACTACCATAGTTAGTAAAACCGCAACTAGTACCATCTGAACTACTCTGCACATTATAACAAATAGGTAACTCATAGTTACCATCTTTAACCATATCAACAGAATGTTGAACACCGTTACTGTCTCTATAATAATAACGAAAATGATAAGTGTTACTTAATCCACTGACTTTTATTTTAAATGAAGGGATATCTTTAGTTAGATACGAATACGGAACTAATAACTTTCCTCTACTATTAAATATAGCATTAGTATTATCTTTAACTACTACATTCTCGCTATATGTATATTCTTGGAAATCATTACTATATTCACCAAATCCACTATTTAATCTATAAGCACTATTTAGAATCTCTAAATCTCCACCTGCATTATGAATCTTATTCTTAATAATATTCCTATCAGCATCAGTATTCTTTTTACCGTAATTATCCCAAACTCCAATAAGTCTAGCTTTAAGCTCTGGTGGAAGATACGGTCTATCTCCACCAAGAGCATTGTTTTTAAAAGGAATACCGATACCTATACCTATACCAGTATTAGTACCCATATTGTAATGTATCAGCTTCAGCGTTATTAACTTGTTTAACTAACTCAACATTCCAACCGGAATAAAGAACAGTAGTAATAGGTTCTTTCATACCTGCAAGAACTACTTCAACTGTTATTGGGTCTTCTGTAATGTTCTTTAATAAGAACGGCTCTTTACCACCCATTCCATTAGGAATAGAAAACTCTGCAACAGCTTCAACTTTACCCATTATAGATATTTGTAAACTGTTAGCTGCATTAGCTCTGTTATAAATACGATTATCCATGATAATTACTTTTAAATGATTATTAATTACTCTTTGCAACCTTCCCCCATAAAGAGATGTGATTACTGTTAATACTCACTCCTTTATGGGGGATGCTACAAGAAACTAAATTTTGTTTAATTACACAATACTATTATTAACTTTTTAATCTGTCATTCCATTAGCCCAATCAGTAGGAATACTTGCAGAATTACTAATATTAGACTTCTTCATTTTATAAAACACATTACCTCTATTAGAAGCACTTAAAGTATTAAGCCAATTCCAAAATTCCGGAACACTACCAACAGTAGAAACAGCATTATAGAATAGACCAGTCACATTAGTAAGTCTTTTATGTTTATCAACATTGAATAATGTAGAATTTATTTTTTTAGGACTTCTATCTGACCAATTTCCTATGGTTTGTCCACTAGCAAAAGCATAACTAATATTTCTAAGATTAACATTCTTATTAAATAAGTTTCCGTCTACTTGTTGTCCCATTTCAGATGTTGATTCAAACTGTGCAGCTAAGAACATCGAAGATATGTCTTGTAACTGTATACAGTTTACAAAAGAATCAATAGGTAAGTTAATATGTGCAGGAATAATACAAAAGTAGAATATATTAGATAATGATATTAACTTAGTTAACTTAGAGAACGTATCTGCCGAATAGAACTCTCCGTCTTCTCCATTACTAACATTCCATTTATATGGGTTTAATAATGGCATACAATAGAATGTATAAGACAAATCAGTAACATTACTAATAGGATAGAATAAATGTGGCGGAATACGTCCTCTTAGTCCATAATCAAGATAATTATATCCAAGTATTCCATTAACTCTACCACTACCAAAGAACACTCCACTTACTTGCATATTATTGCCATTAGTGCAATAATAGAATAAGTCAGGAGAACATATATAGTTAAGTACTTTCTTATTAGCATTAGCACCAGAAGGTGGAGTAAAAGAACCAGCGTTATCTTTAAATCTATTAGGTATAACAGGAGAACAATTAATACTTCCTGTACTAATTGCACTATAAAGAGCACTGTCTCTAACTATATCTTCTAATCCACTAATACCATCAACACAATATTCATTCCAAGCAAGTTCATACTTATCGAAATCTTTATTCAAGATAACTCTATGAATATCTCTATTGTAGTTAGGCATAGTATGTTCGTCATCTAACCATTCTCTAGGGTCATAATTTGGATTAAGAATATACTTAACTGGATTATACTTTTCATTAGGGACTATTATATCTCCGTAATTACTAGGAGTAAGATTACCATAATTCATAGTATAACCTTGTGCTTCTGTACTTTGAAATCTTTCTAAACAATAAGACATATTAACTATTGTCTTTCTAGGAAGAGTTCGTTGTTTACTATAAGTAATCTCTACTGGCATTTCAGCACTTTCAATCCAATTACCGTCACTACCTATACCATAGTTCTCTGTAATATTCTGACTAGCTGCATCTACTTCATTCCAACCTTTATAGCTAACATTAGAAGTTTGTTCCATATAGAATAGTCCATAAGGAATAAAACCTTTCTTAACGAAGCTAGTTTCTATTTCAGAGAAGCATCTATGAACATTAACTAGTTTACAATTAGAGAAGCCTTTACCAGTAAGCGAGTACTTACAATTCTTCATATCATAATATAGATATGATATATTAGTAAGATTATAATTAGTCTTAAATGAATTAAGAGGAAGCTCAATTACACTATTTGCAGGAAGAATTAGTTTAGAGAAAAATCCAGGTATTTCAACAATAGCACTACAATTAGTAAATACATCGTATGGGAATACTTCATCTTCTTCTTTAATAAACTCTTTAGTAAAACCTTGAAAACATCCTAACGTAGACTGATTAATAGCTTGCTGTCCTGTTATATACTTCAATGAGTTCTTCAATCTACTAAACATCGAATTATGAATAGGAAATGTAATAGTAGAATTATCTCCAATAGAGAACGAATTATAGATACCGTATAAAGCAGTAGGAAATCTAAGATTAACCTTATTCTTAACAGTACCACCAAATATATTATATAAAGAACCATTAGATTTAATAAGTTCTTTAAATGAATCTTGTATATATTTTAATTTAGTGTTTTTATAGAATAAGGGACAATACATTACTCTGTCTTCCACATCTTCATCAGTTATTTGATTAAAGTAAATATTAGACCCATTAAACATATTAGTTATATATTCTAGTTCAGGTAATCGTACAAGTAAATTTCCTGAATTAGCGGCAAATAAATTATTTGCAATAGTTTCATCATTAGGAGAACTATTAATATTATTTACAAATTTAATGTTTGAAATAATATTGTTTAATCTAATTAACTTGGAATCTACATTTCCTTTAAACTTAGCTAAGAAAGTAGAATCAGTATATTTAGTTCCATCAAAATTAAAAGCATTGTCTATAAATTTTAAACTAACAAGAGGACTAAATAAACCATTATGTTCAGTAGAACTATTTTCATAAGTACTGGTAAATATTTTAAAATTCTGAGCAGGTAATCCCTGAAATATAGAATTCATATCAACAACTTTAGTACAGTGATTGAACATAGTTCTACGAGGACTATCTAACAAATCCCACTTAATATTTGTAACACTAGCAAAACAACTATTAAGAATCGTAACGTTATCACATTTATATAAGAAATAATAAACGTCATATATACTACAATTAGTACCTCTAAACATAACGTTACCATCAGTAGTGCCAATACTAAAGTTAGTAGATAAATTAGTATTATTTCTCCAATCAACAGAACCTTGTTCAGTATTAGTATCTGGACCAAACCATTCGCCATTATAATCAGGAGTAATACCTTCTACCTTTTTTTTAGGTTCGTGAATATAGAACTTAGAACATTGATTGAATACACCATTACCATTAAGACTAATATGTCCAAATACTCTCTTTAAGTTAGAACAGCCAACAAAGAACGCAAAACCTACATTGAAAGGATGTTCCTTATTATTATTAAACTTAAAGTAATGTACACCTTTGGCGTTTTGAACACTGAATTGTAAGTCGATTAATTGACTAACATCAAATATCTTATTACCATTATAAGTAGGAATTGCAGCATTACCGTATTGTATAGCTTCAACTTGACTATTAGTTATATTCAATGTCCTAAGTTTAGGAAGTTCAGATGCGACTTGAATATCGTTAGCTGTATTAGTATTAGACATATTAAGTGTCTTAATATTAGGAGCACCTACAATATAAACAATAAGATTTCTGTTTGTACATGACGATATATTAATTGTTTCGACATTATTACAATTAGATACATTGAATGTAGTTAAGTTACCATTATTTGTACATACAATAGATTTTAAGTTAGGACATGAAGTAATCTTAATAGTATGTAAGTCTCCTAGATTACTAAGATTCAATTCAGTAATCTTATCACAAGAATCAATAGTAACTGTTTTTAATCTCCTACAACCGGAGAAATCTAATGATTCCAAGAACGGTTGATTAACAAGACTAATACCTTCAACTGTTGAATTAGTAATATTCAAAGAAGAAAGAGAAGCATTAGGTAAAGATATAGAAGTTACAATAGAACTAGATATATTCAAATCTTTCAACTTAATATACTTTTCTATATTAACTGTAAATGTACCTTGTCCAGCATTACCGCTCCAAAACTTAGTATTACTTAAATCAATATGTCTAACATCAGAGAAATCTTCGTCATTAACGAATACTGTTTCAAATGGAATAGGAGAATCACTAAGAGTATCGACAGACGATAAATCTAGTTTAGAGAAACTAGGAAGTTTCATACTAGACATGAATCTTTGGAATCTCATTCCACCTAATCCTTCTATATCGTTAATTTGAGGAGTATTATTGATAGTAACTTGTGTATTGAAAGAACTAATAGGAGATAATCTAATTTCAGTAGGTTTGCCTTCTTCTAAGAAATATCTAGTATCAGTAGTATTACCAATGTTAACTACAAATATAGCCGGACAATTGGAAGTAACAACCAGCTTAGGATTAGTTGCTTCTGCACCGCCTGCCGAAAACGTTCCTTTATTATTATAAGGTTGAATATTTGCAGCATTACTGTATTTAAACACTCCGTCAAAGAACCAAACGCGTTTCTTTAACCAGTCACGAACATATTCAACACGAGTACCATGTAAGAACTCTATATTAGCATAAGACGCTTCACCACCAGCTTCACCAACGTAAGCTGTAAGATACTTAACATTATAGTCATAATTAAATAGAAGTTCACCACAATTTGCTGTTTGAGCTGCAAAGTAATTATCTACATAATTATTAATATCTTTGCATATATTATCGTTGTTTCTCCATAAATCCCAAAGTCCTTCAAGAGAATTATCATATACACCAGTATTAGCAAATACAGTATCTCTTAATACATCCCACATACGAGAACTATAAGTATCATATCCACCGTCAGCAGCATTCTTAGTAATAACTAATGAATTAACATCATTCTTATCATTGTTACTAAATTTATCCAACCAAGCAGTTTTAGCAACAGATTCAAGAGCAACATTATCAAGTCCATTAGCCGTATCCATATCATAAAATCTAATAAACCATTTCTTACTTCCATTAATATCATAACATACAATAGTCATATTCTTACCAAGAGAATCGACAAGTCCGTATTTTACACATACTAATAAATAAGAAAAAGCATTTCTTATTGAGAACTTAGTATCAAGTTCAGCAGCAAGAGTAGACCAACTAGATTGTGCAGGATATTCACCTTCGCTTTCTTCATATCCTCCTACCGATTCATTCCAAATATACTTCTTAACTGTCGAAGTAGTCATTTGAGCAAAGATACTAAATAGTTCTTGTAGTACTCTCCAAATATTATCATCAGTAACAGGAGCAGTTGGTTCTAACCAGTTACCACCGTTATATTTAAACTCACCTACATGCTTTATAATAGATAAGTCATCTTGCATAAACAAAGCTAACGGTAATGTCTTATCACCGTCTACAATTATATTTGCATTTTCACCGAACTCATAAGAATAAACCTTACGTTGGTCTATGTTTCCAAACATTTCATCTTGAGCATAAGTATGATAAGAAGTAACAAAAGCAGGTAACTTATTATCTACATATTCTCCGGCTGTGTTCTTTATCTTAGTAGTAAAGTCTTTCATAAACCGGAAACCCATATTATAATAAGCTCCACGACCTAAGTTAAAACTATATATACCAAGCATAGTTTGAGTTTCCTCACCATCAAACTGAATAAGAAGAATAATAGGAAAACCTTCAAGTGTCTGTTTAATAGTTACTTTATCTTTAACAGTTCTATCACGAGTATCTACTGGACGATGAGCTTCTAACTCTTCCATAGGTGGAGTTTTCTCGAATAAGAAATCCGAGTTATCATTAATCCATTTACCAATAGAAGCATTATTAGCATGAGCACTATCCACAACGTCAGCTTTAAGAGTGAACTGTCTTTCGGGAAACCAAGTCTCTTTAGGTTGGAATAACTCATAATCAAGGTTATTTCCGTCATCAGTTTTTAGCATCTTATCAAATCTTATTTCTAAGTTCTTAATAAGATTGTTCATAGTAGATGTACCTTGTTTAGAAATAGCGACATCAGTAGTATATTCAGAACTTGATTTACCAGAAGTTGGACTAAAGTAACTCATAGTACAACCAGTATACCAGTTATTATTCTGTCCACCTATTTCCTCAAATACAGCACGAGTAAAACCAGTATTAGCACAATTAATCAACATAATATCTACTGGAAGTACTTTAGTAGTATCAGAAATAAGACTATTAAAGTTAACATTAGCATAAGTCTGATTAATATCATCCCAAAGTGTTGAGTTTGGTTCAGAATCAGAAGTAGAAAAGAAGTTTCTTAACTTCATTCTGTTGTATTCTGTAAAATCTATACTACCGTTAGCTAATAGAGTTGCTCTAGCTTTTGAGTTCATCGCATTGATAACAATCTGTTTATCATTTGCAGGAACACGGAACAACTTAATATCATAGAAGTTAACATCAGCAAAATTCTGAATTTGTCCAGCATTACTAATATCACAGCCTAGATATATCTTTGAACTAGTTCTCCAAGTAAAGTCATTCTTTATTTCACGAGCTGTACTAAGAATACCATTAATAAAGATAGCAACAACCATCTTTCCTGGATTCTTATTAACTATAAAATCAACAGTATTAATAACATCTTGTTGTACCTTACAACTCATAGCCTCTTTAATATTACCGTCAGTATAAGACCAAGTAATATCTTCAAGACCTATTTTAATACCTTCCGAGAATTGCTCATCTGTATTGTAATCCCCTATAAAGAAGACTGTTCTATTTGAGAAAGGATGTCTATCTGACTTGAATGTACACGATATACCAAAGCCTTGTCTTGACCAGTTATTAAGAGTAGTAGTATCATCTTTAAATGGTTGTACGTCAATTACTCCATAAGCCTCTCCTGATATACGTAACATTGATTGTCCGTTCTTTGTTAAGAAACCTGAAAGAACACCATTAGTATTATATACATTTAGTTCAGTTGTAGCACCGCTAGGTTCAATAGCACCAGGAACTGTAAACGAAGGTTCATTACTTGTCCAAACTTTAGTAGTAGACACTTGTGGAAAACTTTCTTGACGAATATGCCAACTAGCGTATCTACTATTATTAGGATTTTGGTCAGCAATAAGTGCTTGAGAACTAGATACAACTTCACAAGCTAAAACAGTATCAGTAATAGGGTCACCTTTTTCAGACCAACAACGAAGAGTTATATTCCAATTACCTAATACTTCTCCTTCAGTTGGAATAGCATAACTAAATACTTGTTGTTTACCACGCTGCACATATTGGTTATTATTATAGTTTCCTTCATCAAAGTAACCTATATCTTTAACAATACCATTATGTTCTATTCTAACAGCATAATAGATAAGACTTATTCCTGCAAGATACGGAGTGAATGCAAATGATATATTACCGCTTTGAGAGAACTTAGTTCTTTCAACTCCTGAATCTACTTCTGCCTTACTAGTAATACCTTCTACAAGTACTACTAGGTTTACACCGTCTTCTACTACTACACGATTTGTCACCTTATCTGATTGAACAGTTTGTTCATTCATTGAAGTAAATGCTTGTGCCTGTATAGTATAAGAACTACCAGCAATAATACTTCCTAAATCCCATAAGTTAACATTGACTTGTCTAGGAACAGTAGAAGTAGTTTTACCTAATTCAATAGTTTTACTAGCACCATTAGTTACATTAGTAACTACAAGATTAACATCTGAACCAATAATCTTACTAGTAATACTATAAGTAAAGAAGTAATCAATACCAACAGTTGCAGTATTTCCTGATACAGAACTAGCAAGTTTAATACTTGCTTCTACTATATTTAATAGATATGATTCAGCAGAGAATCCGTCTGTATCATTGGCTGTAATTACAACAGAGTGATTACTATTAGAAGAGAATCTGTCTAACTGCGGAATATTAAGAATTCCAGGAGTATTAGTCCATGCTTCTTTACCTTCGATAATTTTATTACCGTCAAGAGTAACAGTAATAAAATATCGCTTATTATTCTTAGAAGAAGTAATAAGATATTCCAGTTTAATATTAGTAGTTACAGTAGAATAAAGATAATTAGCATTACCTTCTTTTACTATATTACCATTAGTAAGTGTTATTTTATCTCCGGTAGCTCCTCCGCCACCGCCATTTCCACCACCACCATGTTCGGCAAGCCAAGCAATATAACCACCATGTTTCTTCAATGCTTCATCGTGGCGAACAAGAACATCATTAAGACTTTCCGTAGTCTTACCTTCTTCTGCAAGGTCAGGGTCAATAAGACGAGGGTCATCGACCACAATTCCAGTAGCTTTACCTGAAGACGATATATCCCAAGTTCTAGTATCAGGATTATATCTTTTAATATCATCTGCCATAATTATTCAATATTATAATTTGGAAATTTAATATTTATAATATCATTACCATTATTAGTTTCACCATTACCACCAACAACACTGTAATTAGGATTAAGACCTTCTATGTTAACATTGTATTTACCTGAATTATTAAATACATTAGATAACTTTTTGACAGTAATCGTTGCTTGATAATAATAAGTAGAATCATCAACCTCACCTTTATTAAGGAAATACTTAATATAAAAAGGATAACGTTGACCTGCATTTACTTTAGCTGTAACATCTGTCTTACTATTAATAGTAATACTAGCTGGAAAGAAATACCTTAACCACGGAATATTAGGACTAGGTAATTCTTTATTACTAGTATGTTTATATCCCGTAGCTTGACACATTAAATATATAGGAGCTGTAATTTCCTCGACCAGTTGAAACGTGCACAAATGTTTAAGCATATCAAAGTTCGCATTATTCTCCCAAGATTTAGGGAAAGATTGCCCTTGTAAAGCTCCTTCGGCTGTTTCGGTATATAATTCATCCGAATTAAAATCTTTCTTTAGAACTTCCGCAGTGACCTGTATGATAGGCTTCATAGAGCTGTTTTCGTTCTCTAAAATGGGATAGCTGCAACTGTACGTATGTTTGTGTCCGCCAAGACATAAACGGTAATTATGCGTCTGTAAGAACTTTGAGAACCAATAGGCATTAGCTTTAGTGGTATTAAAGTTCAAACGACTACCGCTTCGTTCTACGCTGGTATCTTCTTTACCGTCCCAATAGAATGAATTAATAAGATTTTGAGTAATAATAGTAAAAGGCATTTCATGACAATAAGCTATCTTAGCTTTAGCATTAATAGCTTTTGCATCATCTCTTTCACACCATTGTTTTATTAAGTCATACATTACTCCGGTAGTAGAAAGTCCATAAACACTTCGTTCAGTATTAGAACTTATCTCACTATTAACACATAAGAAATGAGTATGACCAACATCGAATGAGTATAATGATTCAACGAATATTTCCTTTCCTTCAACAGTAAATACAGGAGGATTTTCTTCATCCATTTCATAACAATAGAAAAAACGAATGTTAGTAGCATTGATTTTAGAATCATCTCCACCGTCACCAAGAACATAGACATTAGCAGGAGTAAGGTCATTGTTACCAACAGTAACCATTTCTGCAATATCATATAAAGATGCTCTACCAGCTTCGTAATCTAACCATTCATTAATACGATTACCATTCTGTGTCATATCACCAGTATTAATCATAAAGTAGCACATAGATATGTTACTAGTTTCATATCTATTAAAGTCCTTCTTTATTTGATCAGCGGCTATTCTCCACACATTATATTCATCCCAATTAAAACCTTGTTGGTCGGAAGTCTGAACAAAGTTAAGAGCATCATTTTCCATATTTTCACTCATAACTACAAACCTGCGAACATCGCTCCTATAAGTTTCGTCTCTACCTACGTAATATTCATAATAGACATTCTTGTCTCTTGTATGAGTATCATATTGTTCTCCTAGATGAGTAAGTATTACCTTATGAGTAGTAAACGGAGTACCGTCAGTAGTTATAGCTCTAATACGATTATAGTATTTACGAACACCAGTTTCATTCTTAAACGATTCCACTTTAGTCCATTCAGTATAACTATTATCACTACGGTATGCACGATACCATAAGTATTCATCATAATAACCTACGGAAACCCAATTAAAACATCTACTAGCATCATCATTAGGCTCATTACTTTCATTAATAGTATAACAAGCCTTGCGTCCTAAAGTCATAGTGACTTTATTAGGTTTGGTACTATCTAATAAAGTCTTATTAAAGAATATATTCTTATTCTCAAAACTAGCTCTAGGAGTATAAGATTCTACTCTAGGAATAACATCAGCTTCTAGGTTAACAAAGTACATATCATTAGCATTATTTCTAGCACTAAGAGCTTTAGTAGCTTGCTTAACATTATCCATAGTATAATACTTAGTAAACAAATACTTACTACTAAGATAACCATAAGCAGTATTTTCAGAAGCATCAACTTTATCAGCATCACCGGCATTAGGTATTTGTAGTCCAACCAAATCAATATAACCTTTAGATACCCTTATGGGGGAAATCGCGTTATTATAAGGATTTGCAACTGAACTAGGTTCTGTTCCCCAAGTCAAGAAGAACTTAGCTTTCTTATTATCAAACTTAATAGGATTACCGTCACTAGCTATCCATTCCATATCATAGTTCTCAACTTTAATACGAGTAGTATTAATATTCATTACTGAACATTGAGCACCTCTAATTAGGAATGTCGAACCAGCTTTGATATTCCCCCATAAAGGAAGTGTTTCCCAATCTCCCCCTTCTGTACCATACTGTAATGATAATCCCTTTAGAGATATATCTTTACCTGTAAGATTACTAAGTTCAACGAAGTTATGAGAGCACGGATTATAACTATATTCATCACTTGTAATACCACCACAATATAATGAATTGATATATAGCTTTTGTAAATATAACGTAGTTACATATATCCAACCAGTTTCAAGGTCTTCTTGTCCACCAGTAGGTTCAGCTTGAGCTGTATCTAGTTCTTTCTTATATACTACTAATTGTCCATTGTTATTTACCTTAACTCGATATATTTGTCCGTTCGGTGCAACAAATCCAATAGTATCTAATTTGTCTAAAGCATCATAATCTATACTACCTCCACCTCCTGAACTACTACCAGTAAGATTAACAGGTTCTCCATTAATCTTAGTATACAGACGTTTTACATCAGTAGCAATAAGAAGTTCGTAATCTACGAAGTCATTAAAATTATCTTGAATTTCTTTAAGTGTTCCATAATGACCACGAACAGCTTTAGTATTAGGTTCATATTGGTCTGTTTCGGGTTCGAGACTTTCACCAACAGCTGCAACACGAATAGCTAACTGTCCAGTATTTGGGTCAATAGGTTCGTATTCTTTTAGAACCGACTTTGTAAAGGTATTACTAACATGACCAGGATTTATAATTAAGTCTCTCTGATGTACAATAGTATCAAGGTAGTTTTGTATAACTTGAATAGCTTGAATTATTGGAGCTAATTTCTCATCCTCTTCAAGAGCTGTTCCAAGACCAGAAGTATCTACCCAAAGAGCATTAATATTAGCTGGCGGAGTATCTTGAATATAAACTGTTTGTATAGGTTTATCTCCACCACCGGCTTGTTTAATAACCAAATGTTCGTTATCAATACCGCCATTAAACCAATATTCATTAATACTATTATTATGTTTAATACCAATAGTAAGTCCAACACTACGTAATTCAGGAGTAAGAGTTTCAAGAGCTTCTTTAACACTGCTATAAGGTCCGTACTTAGCATCAATATCAGGTAGAGGGTTATAGTTATCATCTACGCTGTTATTAATAATAGGTTGACCTATACTTATTCCTTTTCTCATATTACTTGTTTTTACAGGTTATACGAATAGTATCATCAAATACAGAAGGAGAATATAAGAAGAATACTTTATAATGTATATCGTCAACAATACCACCAGGATTGTTAGTCTTATAAGCACCGTCTGAACCGTCCCAAAGAGTAGTAACAAGAGTAGTACCATATTCAGCTTTAACAAGCGTCATAAGTGTATCAGGTATAAGAAGATAATGAATCTTCTTTTCTTGATGAATAGTAAATGTATTATTCTTATCTCCTGTAATAGTTCTAGGAGTATTACCTTCTAGTGCCATAATATCACTAACAGACATATTTTGAAATGTCTGCGGTGCAATATCAGTATGTCCATAATACATAACATTCATTTTAGGAATAGACTTACATTCGACAATAAAGTCATTAGAATAATATGTTTCACCGTCTTCTCCTTCTATACTAGCTCTAAATATATAAACTTGTCCTACTTGAGCATTAAGTGTTAATTCATTAAACTTAGCCGGACTATCAATAGATAATCCTGAAGCTATAATATTTTCTCTTTCGTTAATAACTTGATATATAGTAAGAGTATCTTTAGTTACATATTCTTTATTAGCGATAACAAATGTAGCTTCATTATATTTTATCTGTTGAGCACCAGTAATTGACATAGGAATATTAAGTTCAAATGTCATAAATACAGGTTTCTCATCAGTAGTATATTCAGTACAGTTCAAAGCTAAAGAAACATTAATATAATTAATGAGTAAATCTGCCTGTTTCCAATAACCTAATGTATAGGCGGCACAAGCAGATTGAAACATATTCCAACAATTAATGACTTGACGATTGATACCTTTACAAGTAGAAGTACAATCTTTAATCATGTCTACTCCTAAGTCACTTAACTTAATAAGCAATCTTTTATAAACACAATTATACTTACTAGGAACATCCAAGTAAGTATACATTCCATTTTCGTTCTTTCTCATTGCATTACTATTAATTCGTTATACATTGCAATTAGATTTTGTTGTTGTTTCTCACTAAGTTTAGATTCTACATTTTGCATGTGACTAAGAATAGTCATAGCATTATATCTACATATATCTTCATTAGTAAGAACGAATCCAATGGTAGAGAGATGTACAACTTGTACACCTCTATCAACCAATTTGCTTTTTACATTATCGAAGTTTATGTCCATTACTTTAATGTATTATTTGTTATATAAGTTATGTAAGACTGAAATTTCAAGTTTATTTTATTATTAAAACTAGATATTTTATCTTCTTTACTAAGATTGTCATTAAACACTATTTCTATTATAGATTTCTCCACTGACGGCATCCAATCCTTTTTCATATTATCACTAGCTTTTACTCCATTAATCTTATATAAAGCTAAGCTAGAGAATACACTGTAAAACTCTGCATTAACTATATTATGGATATTAGCAAGTATATTATCTTTATTAGTATGGACGTGGTTATTAATAACAGTATTAGTAACGAACATTGTCAATCTCATTGCCGAAGCGAGCATAGAATCTTCTATTGCAGTCTTACATTTGTCCTTATCTTTATCTATGATATTCTTTGTAATATCAGTAATAAACATTGAGACTTGTAGTAATGACTTAGATACTTCATCAAGAGTATTGCTAATAGAACTAACAAACTTTTCGCTTTCAGTCTTTTTCTTATTGTCCAACCACTTATATAGTAGTAGGAAAATAGAAATAGTTATCAAGGAACTCAAGCCTTGATTAAGAGCAGATTCGATAATTTCCTTCATCCCTATTTATGATTAAAGGGATTACTACTAATTTTAACATTAATAGCAATCCCTTTATTAAACTATTACGAGTTATATTTACAATATCTTCTTTAAGCTCCTGCTGCTGCCGGAGTATTAACAGATGCAAATATTGTTTCAAGAGTATCTATTTGAGCAGCTTCTGTCGGAATAGCAAGATGAATAATAGTTTTAACATTTTCGGTACTACCACTACGAAGGTCACGATGAGGATAGAAAGTTAGCGTAAATACTGTCCAACCACCTGCATTAGAGAACTCCGGCAAAGTATATAACTTACGAGCATCATTGCTAGTAGAATTAATACCTTCACCACCAATACAACGAATCTGCAATTCTTTAAGAGCAGCATCATCATTAATTGGTTTTACAGCTTTTGTAGTAGTAATATTTACTCCAAACAATGAATCTCCTGCAATCAGATTCCATGCTTCATAATCAGTACCAGTTACGGTAATTTTAGCAGCGGTAACACTAGCAGTAAATCCTTCATTCTTACCAAGAGAATTAAGTTGAGTACTTAACTTCTTAGCAATAATAGCAGCAGTATCACCTTCACGAGCACGCTCACTAGCCGACCACTTATAACGTTCATTAAGAACAGTATGAGCTTTAGCCATAGTTAACGTATAATCCTTTCCTTCTACGGGGGTAGGAACAGTAATTTCCGCACTAAATTTAGTTCCGGCAGCATAGACACTCTTAACATAAGAGAAACGTCTAGTATCAATATCAGATACAATATTGGTATACTTGCTCTTATTAGCAAATGCTCCACCACCAACAAACAAGGTAAACATCGGAATGTTCTTAGTAAGAGCTTTCGAGATGATTGCACCTTCGTTGTCGTAAAGAGCAACAGCACCCTCTGTAATACCTGCTGCATTAACAGCAGCTAAAGTGGCGGGAGTAGTAGCTAATGCAACATTACCTGCAAATAACAGTCTTTCCATTTTATTCTAATTTAGATAATTCGTTTGAAACTTTCTCATAACTATTGTTATTAGAAATAGCATTATAAGTATTAACTGCTCTCTTAATAACTTCCTTCATAGCAACATCTGATAATTCATTTGTAGTATCAGTTACACTACTAATAGGAGTAGGATATTTAATATAATTAACTAGAAACTTATCTATCTCGAACGTTGCTATAACTTCAATATTTGATTCAGTCTTATAACATATAGGACTTATAATAATAGATTTTGAATGATAATCATTCATTGTTTCACTAACTAAGTCTAAGTCAATCAATCTACAACGATAAGATTTATCCCCCTTAAAGGAGTAAACTGATGTATAGAACATTGGTGTAGTATAATTATTTAATTCTATCTTATAACCTGTACCAAACATTATATCTCCTTGTTCAGCTTCTAGTTTAATACTAGTATGAAGGCTACTAAGTTCTGTTAATCTTATAACATTATCAGAGATACCATCGAGTTCACGATTACCCTTACGAGAGAAAACGTCTTTGACATATTCGATAGCCTCTAAATTAATTAGTCGGTCTAACTCTTCAGGAAGTATAGCTCGGACACTTTTCATACCCATTTGTTGGGCTAAAAGCATGAACTCGTTATGTATCTCTTTTACTTTCATAATAACCAGTTATTATAATTTAAGTTTAGTTTCAAGTGCTTTTTTGTAGTCAGCATTTTCAGGATTACTGAAATAAGCTAATGCTTCTTTCATGTTAGCTCCAATGAATCCGCCTTCAGGAGTTAAAACAGTTTGGTTAACTTCCGAACGAACTAGTTCTCCTCTAGCGATAGCTTCTTCAATAAACGCTTGAAGTTCAACTTGTGAATTGTTAAACAGTTTGTTGAATTTCTCCGGCTCTTTAATTGCGAACTCATCAAGAATCTTTTCTTGAATTGTACGGTCAAGTAACAAGTTAGACAATACATCTTGTTTGTTGCTTGCACAGTAGCATACAAAGATAGCTTTGAACTTAACATCATTATCAATAGCATCGAGATAATTACGTCTTGCTTTGTTAGCCTGAATACGACTACGTTTCAAACGATTAGCTTCACGTTGTTCATCTTTTATGTAGAACTTGATTCGAGAATCAAAACTAATAACAGATACGTCTTTAGCTACAATCGGATATAATAAGCAATGACGATATGCAAGATAATCATCTACTTTAATAGGATGTCCATATTTATAACGAGTAGATTCAAGAGCATTAATCTTATTGACATATCTAGCAATAGCATCTTTCAACTGTTTAGGATTAGACTTTTCGGCATTATCATATTCTTCTATGATAGCTGTTTCATCTATTTTATAATTCAGATAATCTCTTTTCTTTCTCCATTGAAACGAACAGTTGAGTTTCTTTCCGTCACCGTCAACTGGAATAGATATACTATTAAACCAACGTTGAACTCTAGTAACATACTCTTGTGCGTTAGGAGAACAGCCAATAAGAGAAGGCATATAAGCTGCCATTTCTTCATAGTTGCTAGTCAAGACTCTAGCTGAATTAATACTACCACCAATACTATCATGACGTTCAGCAATGTATCTAGCATTAACTTGACGATAAACAGAATTAATAGTAATATCAGTAGCAAGAGCTATTACAATATATCTTTCTTCAAGAAAGTCTTTGTCTAAACCATCTTCTTTTTTAAGAATTTGTTCATAGGTTTGTTTAGGAGCTTCAGGAGTTTTAGTCTGCGGAATACTTGCAGACTGTGGATTTGGATTAGCTAGACTACTACCGAATGTACCGGTTTTTGGTGTTTGTCCTTCCATTATAATTTAGTTTAATTGTTTAACTTTAGAGTACACACTCCAACATGAACATCTTCTCTTGTCTGTCAACTTGCAGACCACGAGACATCTTAACTTCATATTGAGATTTATCAATATCCGTAGATATAGAATTGCTAGGAACAGAACCCCAAGACGGTGGAATAGGAGTAAGACCTTTCAATACACCAACAAGATAAGACTGACCTTTCATACGTACCATACGAACATTACGATTTCCGTTATATACAGAATTGTCAATGAACATCAATTTGTGAGATGTCATAGGCAAGCCAGTACGAGGATGAATAAGACCATTAGCTTTTGCTGTTTCAGCAATAGGTGATTTATCCAAGAATGGAAGATGAACACAAGTAACTGTATGTCCGTCAATAGTCTTATATTTACGGAAGTATTTACCATAAGTAAGACCACCACCTTCTTCACCAATCATCTTTTCTCCAAGTGGAGTAATGAATCCTTCTGACTTAACATCTTCACGAATAGCCATGTCGAAATCTTCGATACCACCTTTACCTGCATACAGAGTAATTTCCATAGAACCAGTATCGGTATCTTTATCAACTACATCACCAATAGTTCTTTTTAACTTGCTAAGAGGCAAGTATTCACCATAAGTATCGTAGTTAGATTCTTCTAGGATTTCAAACATTCCGGCAGTTTCAGGAATAGGTTGGTCATTATCCCAATCCTTCATATCAATAGTACCATTAACAGTACGATTGTAACGAGATGTCCATAAGTCAATCTCATTAGAGATACGCATCTGAACATCGAACTGACGCATTTCTTCATTAATCCAACGAGTATCAGTACCACCGCCTTTTGTCTTGAAAGCATAACTAACAATAACATTACTAATGTTACCTGCAATTTCCTTGCTATAACGTTTGAATCCTAACTGAGATTTCATAACACCAGGACCCATAACATTAGTCTTGTTACCCTTAGAATAAGATTCAGGAATAGACGGAGCTAACATACACCAGTATTTACCTTTCTCAAAGTTAGCTGGGTCGACATAAGCACTCTTATCTGGATTCTTTAGCTGCAAAGAATACAGATGTCCACCATGATTGCCTGCACCGTGGTCACGCATTACACGAACAGTTGTCTTACCATCAGGAGCAAGCAAACCATACTGTTCAATAATAAGACCAGTAGCAAACTCGACTTTAATAGGTTTACCACCAATACCAGGAGTAGTATCACCAGTGTCAGCCCAAACAATGTAATCATTAAATCTCTGACGACCCATTGTCTTCCAAGTCCACTCAACAGTAGTAATGTCACGAACACCAGCAGCACCTTGTCCTTCAGTAAGGAAAGTTAGCGGGAATCGGTCATCTTCCATACCATAAGTGTAAGTTAGGAAGTTGTTGATTTCCTCCGGTTTTTGAATCATTAAGGCAGCAAGAGATTGTTCATTAGAATAACCTCTGTCATCATATCTACCTCTTTCGACTTCTCTTAATCTGTACATATTAGTTTTAATTTAGTTAGTTCAAGACTAGTTGGTCATTATCAACTGTCTTAGAATTATTACCTTTACTATTGATAATAACAGCCCTTTTACCAGTAGTTTGCGCTGCGGCAGTTCTAATAGATAGAACTTTTTGTTTATTAACAGCCATACCAACAAGACTAGCATAATCGCCACCAGTAAACCTTAGAAATGCTTTAAGTAAATCATCCTGCATACGAGCATCAGAATCAACTTTAGCTTCGTCTAACATATAAGCTGTATTACCTTCACTATCAACAGGAGTAGACACATACTTCAAGAAGTCTTTGCGACTAAGCATTACTTTCTTTCCGTCTTTGTTACATTGGATTTGTTCAGGAATACTATAACCTAATAGTTCGCCTTTGCTAATAGTCTTTTCTACATTATCCCAATATGCTTTTTCTTCAGCAGCAGCAGCAGCTTCTTTAGCTTCTACTTGTGCTTTCTGTTCAGCAAGTCGAGATTCATATATGCTATCAACAGCTTCTTTAGATTCAACAGCAGTATCATAAAGAATACCAGCGTTCTTACAATAGTCAATAAATTTGTTTACGTCTCCTTTCTTACCGCTAAGTTTCCATTCTTCACGAATGAAAGTAGCTTGTTGTTCTTCGTTATCTTTACTAACAGTAATCTGACTTCTATCAGGTATTTCTACGAAGTCATCAAGAGTACCATTAAGTTTAAGATGATTAATAACTTGTTCTACTTGAGGATAAGTTTCAAATAAGTTATTAATAGCAGCAGTTTGAGCTTCTTTAACTCTACTCTGAACTACTGTTTCAACATAAGCAGCAATGCCTTCTTCATTATCATCAAATACGATAGGATTACCGTTTTCATCTTTAAAGTCAGAACCGAAACGAGTTTGTAATTGGTTAAGAACACTTGGTTCAGAACCATTTTGAGCGATAAGTTCAGCAAGTTCAGTAGCAGTACGGAATACAGTTCCGTCAGCAGCAATAGCATTACCTTCAGCATCAATAGTATAATCTACACCGTCTACATTAATAGTATCACCTTCTGATAACTTAACTTCCCCCATAGAGGAGTCTTGTTGCTGATTATCCACTTGACCTTGCTGACCTTGATTTCCAGTATTACCATTACCGTTATTAGCATTAGTATCAGGATTAGTATCAGGATTACCATTACTATTACCATTACCATTACCATTACCATTACCTTGTTGACCTTGTTGTCCAGCACCTTGTTGTCCCTGTCCGGTAGTATTACCGTTATTACCAGAGCCAGCACCTTGACCTGCACTACCAACAGTAGATATATCATCTATTTTAGTAGTACTTAAATCGAGAGAATCATTATTATTAAAAGTCGGCATAATAAATATGTTTTAATTATTACTTTCAAGTCAAATGTAGTCTAATAATATAAGAAATACAACTCTTGCTAGTTTGAATACCTTACTATTAGGTTTAGAAAAGCCCGTATTTGAATTTAAGTAATATAAGAGTTGAATAGTATCAGCTAAAACGAACGTTCAACATAGGGCAAAAGAATAAGCAATTTTAAGGCTTGCTACGGCATTTTAATGCTTTATAATACAGTTCATCTCTTTAAGGGGGAAAATTCAATAGAAGTCAAAAAAATGCGGTCTACGTCAATCTTATGGGTACGAAAAACCCTACGGAGGCATCCGTAGGGCACGTCTGAATCATAGAGAAAGGTGTATAGCTAATTATAACTTAGTGTTCACTTCTTACTAGAACTACTACTAGACTTTGGTTTATCATATTTGTTCTTATTCTCTTTAGCTATCTTTAGTTGATTATCTCTATCTAATGCAGCATTAATCATATCCAAGTCTTTAGCTCGTTTCTTCTCATTTAGTTCAGCTTGTTTTAAAGATAGTTCGGCAGAGTTATCTTGTGGTACAGTTTGTGAAGGTTGATTAGCTAGAGCAGCCATTGCAGCTTCTGTATCCATTCCTTTAGCAAGAAGGTCATAATAACCTTTTATTTCGGCAAGTCTAGCATCTTGTTCACCTTTTGCAGCTATCTGTTCAAGAGCAGCTTTATTCTTAGCATCTTCTAACTGTTGGTCTAGTTGACGAAGAGATTCTTCGTTTTTCTGACGAATCTCTTGATAACGATTAATAGCTAGTTTAAGACTAGATATATTCCCTGAAGTAATAGCTGCAACAGCTGACATTAAATCTCCATTCTGACTAGCATTAAAAGCCCACTCTTTGAGTTGCTCGAACTTCTCTGTTTCTCTATCAGAGTTCTTAGCTTTAACTACATACTGTCCAAGAGTATGATTCTCTACATTAAGAGAAATATATTGCTTTCTATCTGACTTGTCATAATAGGAAGTATCTAACCCGTCAATCCAAGCTAGCTTAGAATTATTTAAGTCTGCGATATATTCATCTTCACGGAACTTATCAAACATATAATTGATAATAACAGTTCCCATTGAACCACGAATAATTGCTTCTTCCGTAGTACCTTTACCAGCACTAGTAGCTATTTGTCCATAACGTTGTGGTGTCATATCTACCATTTCACGTGCACTGGCTTTAATAGATTCAATAAGATTAGATATTTCAGTAATATAACCAGAGATATTAGCATCGAGCATTTTAATAGATTGCGCTTTAGTGCTATTAATATCTTCTGCATCATCGTATGGAAATATACCTTCAGCAGCTATATTATATATAGCTTCTTCCGCATCTTCTCCAAATAAAGACTTAGCTGCAACAAGAATAAACATCTTATTTTTAGCTATCATCATTTCTCTATGATAAGAGAATATATTGATTAGTATTTGGAAAGGAGTAAGTATCTCTACAATGGAGAACTTTCCCATTTGAGGAAGAACTTCTTGAAGTCCACAATATTGTAATCTAGCATCATCGTCTATTTGGAAAGGAATAGGTTTAGCACCACCTGGATATATACCGAAACGTTGTCCTCCAATACGATAACCTTCATATATCTGCGGTTTATATACAACAGATATTTCAATATGACCTAGTTCAGGATTAAATTCAAAGTCATCAGGAACAATCATTTCATCAACTAAACCTACTTCGTTAATATACTTTAGTATCTTAACTTGCGCATATCCTCTCCAATTAACATGCCATACTTCTAACAATTCTCCGTTCTTTAATCTTAAATCATAACCTTCTGACGGAAATATCTCACCAGTATCTTCTTTATAGTTCTTACACTTTTCAGGAAAATAATAAGTATAAGAATTAAGACTAAGAGTACAAGTAGCTCCAACAGTACTAGGATTATAATACTTAGTTATAAATTCTAGTTGTTCCTCTGTTAATTCATCAGAGAATTGGTCTATTACCTGATTGTAACTCATTAACATTCTACGAGCTACAATATCATATTTAGATACCATTTGTTCTCCATTAGGAACAGGATACATATCAGTAGTAGGAACATATTCTTTAATTAGTTTCTTACCACGAACAGTATGGAAACTATAAACTTCCCCCGTAGTGATATAGTTAAAATACTCAACCGGAATTATTGTCTCATTGTTAAGAACGTCATCAATAACTTCTAATAGTTGTTGTGCTTGTGCACTTATCTCATCTATATAATTATCAATAAAGTTCTTTTCAAACTCTTCTGCATCACCTGCAAGTTGTGCTGGGTCAACATCTTGTGTTGGTTGTCCTTGAGCTTCTAGTTGAGCATTTTCAGCTTGTTGCTGTTGTACTCTCTTTTGAACTTCTTGTTGAAACGCTATCATAGCTCTCTTAACTATATCTTCTCGAATAGCTGCATCACGAGCCATAATAATTTCAGGATTATTAGCACCAACAATAAATTCATGCTGAGACTTAACATATTCTGATAAATAACGACGAACTACATCATTAATAATATCAAGATTTCTTAGAGTAGCAGGAAACCTCTTAAAGTTCTCCTTAGTAGCATTATAAGGATTAAGTGTCTTACGATAAAACTCGTCAGGCATTTCTCCATGAAGTATTTCAAGAAGTTGTTCCGTCTTAGTTCTATCATTACACGCTAGTCCGGCAGCAATACAATAATCTATTGTTCTACCAGCCCAGTATTCATCCTTTTCAGAATTAGGGACACGCTGTTTAGGCATGTCCCCAAGTCGAGCATTTAGCTTAGCATCAATCATAACAATTCGCTTAGTTTAATAAGTATATTAATGTACCAATTAATAGCACCCGTACTTATTACTATAACTAGCATTAATACGAATCCTATCATTCCGCCAAGCAATGTAGCTAAAATATCCAAGAAATCAAACTTACCGCCATACATTTTATCTTTAAATTCCATGCCTACGGCTAAGCCTACTACTAACATTATTCCTAGTAATCCACATGGGATTGCGTAGAGGAAATGTTTTAACCTGTTGCTTTCTGTTAACCAACTCATAATTAATAACGTTTACGATTCCAAAAGTTTTCTTTCTCTGTTTGCACTCTCTGTCTATGTTCAAGCTGCTTTTTAGCAAACTTATCATTAGCAGCCCATTCAATACCACGAACAATCATTTCAGATACACGGTCAAAGTTACCAGCATTAGACCATTTCTTTAACTCTAGTATAGACTGATAATCATATATAGTATGAAGAACAAGCATATCACGACCGTCCTCGAACTTCCCTATGGGGGAATACAACATTTCCTTCAACATACGCAGACCGTCAAGTTTCACTGTCTCACTACTAATATCATAACCAATAGTATTAACCTTCTTACTATTAATATTAGTGTCCCAAAGATGAACAGGATGATAACCTAGATACTTAACAGCTTTCCACTTCTTAAAATTACTTACTGTTTCACCACGATTGATTTCAACATTAGTTGTACCAAGACAATTATAAGTAACTGCAAAGTAATAACATATTCTGTCTGCCTTTTCTAGTTCATCAGGACGACCATAATACACAGCACATAGTCTAGGACGATAACCATTATATATACAGGGATTCATCCATACTTTAATACTATTATGAGAATGTTTGTTAGTAAGCTCTTTCTTATCTTTATCAATACCAACAGGGTCATAACTAATACTATATATCCCTGGAGGAGTACCTTTAGTTAACTGACCAGTTTTCTTATCTATATATTCAACTTTAATAGGATTAAACCATTTACGAATACAACCTTCGGGGTCTTCATTAGAATGACGAGGAACATTCTTAATATAATCAAAGAAGTCTTTTTTATATACACCGCCAGTTGCAGCAATACGTTCATTAGGAATAAACTCAAAGTTATCAGAATCATATTCTACAAACTTACCGTCTATATAGAAGTTATACTTATTAGACATCTTTAGCTCTTGTTCCCATTCATCTAGTATCTCACTACTAAATATATTCTCACTTACAGAACTAAATGATTCACTAGGCATATTAGCATATTGTCCACAATAACTAATAAACTTAGCAAATGATTTACTTTTAGCTTTTTCAATAGCACGTTCTTCTTCGGCTATCTGAAAACCTAAAGCTATATCAGAATTACCGTCATCATCAAGAGATGTAAGAGTAGCAATCTGATTATCATCACCAATCTTATAACCTTCAAGTCCCCAACAATAAGGTTTAAAATAACCACATACTTCCAGTCTACTATCTTTATCCCATACATTTTCAAATGCCATAAAGTTTCTACCTCTAGGGTCATAGAAGTTCTGTTCAAATGTAACCCAACCAGCATTAGCTTTACCAGCAGTACCCCAAGCATTAAGAAAACCAGTAGTAACAGAACCTGTCTTTAGTGTAGGTTCAGTAACATCCATAAAATCATCAAAGTTTTCAAACTCTGACATTTCCTCACACTTAATTTCTCCAGCATCTTTACCGACAGCGGCAGAAGGATTATTCTTAGTAGACACAGATATACAAGCACTATTCCAACTATTATCATCAATAATGGCTGTACTAGGGTCTTTATAACCTAAGATAAAATCACTAGCATCAATCTTAGCCATACCTCTTACAAATGGTGTGTTAGATTCATAGAAGATAATCTGTTTCTTCATAAAGTCTGATAAACCACCTGACTGAACTAAGAACTTGTTATCACTGGCTGCATGAATAACAGCACGATTAGGAGTAAGATTAATAAAGTTTGCAGAACCAATAGCTTCCATATAACTAAATCCACCACGACGAGTTTTATCATTTATAAGGAATAAACCATTATCTCGACAGAACTGTTTAATCAAGAAGTACCACCATTGACAATCTATGAATCGTGGAAATCCTCTTATCTTACGTCCAGTAACTTTACCTTCTTCAACACGAAGTGTTTTAGTATCTAGTTTAAGAATACGCCCATAATTAATAAAGTTATAATGTTCACCAGTAATATAAACCTCTTCTATCTCACCAGTTCTAGTATCCATAAGACATGGAGCTTTAAAACCTACAAGTCTACGAAGAGTTTCTTGTTTACGAAAGTTAGTATAAGGCATACTATCTACTGCAAACTTAGTATAAACCCCATCTTTCTCATAAGCAATAGCAGCAGGACGAAGAAGCTCTGTATTAACAAATCTCTTATTTGGGTCAATGTTCATTAAAAATCCTCCACTTTCTCCTATTAAGAAATGGTCAAATGGGTCTTTATATCCAAAGTCACTAGCATGTTTATACTTCTTTCCTTTATCTTCTTCCATGTAATACATGAAAAATGGATATTCAGACAATTGCATAATCTATATAATTATTTTAATAATACGACAACAAGAATAGCTAGCACACTTGTACTAGCTATAAATCCATTACGTTGTTTTTTATATCTCTTAGACTTTTTATACTCCTTATTAAGATTAGTAATAGCTTCATTACCTATTAACGTTATCCTTCTTATTTCTTCACGTTGCTTAGATATAACAGAATCCTGCAAGTAGTTATCTTGAACTTTTAATTCATATAACTTCTTGTAGGATTCGTATTGGTTTTTGTACTCTTCTGAAAGTATTAACTTAGCATTGGCTATTCTTAATACTTCTTTATCTAAGCTCCGCTTCGCTCCGCTATCCCCCATAAAGGAGTGTGATTGCTGTAAACTATCTACCTTCGTCTCTAGTCTCTTGATTCTTAACTCTGACTGGTTTTGACACAAGATATATGAAGCGTTCGAGAATAGCAATACTATCAGTATCACTAATTGCTTTATCAAATTCTTTCTCATACTGATTAGTATTATTAAGAGCATTGAGAATAGAATCTATTACTAGTTGTAAACTATCTCTCTTTGTTTCTATATCCTGATATATAGTATCAGGAACGATAAGTGGGACTTCTACATATTCCTTATTTGAAACAAAATGGGTGAATACTCTAATTCCAATAAATAATATAACTACTACTAATAGTCCTATTCCAATGCTCTTTAGTTTCATATTATCAAATCTTTTTCTTCTAATAGTGTATAAGTAAATATACTTCCCCAAATAGGAATGGATAATTCAACTATATTCATAAGTTCTCTAAAATCAGTGCCTCTTGCTAGAACTTGACAACCTGCCGACCAACCGTCAACAACAACACTAGCTTCACCTGCCTTATGAATATTAATACCAAACATACCTTCCTCGATAGAAGATTCATCACAGTCCATATAAAAATCCTTGTTAGCATCACGGAATACTTTAACAGGTTTATATTGAACTAGAGCAACATACTGTCCTTTATGATAACCTTTCTTAAAACAACCACGATATTGACCAGGAACTAGAATTGCACAACCTTTAAAATTAACAGGTTTTTCAAGACTTTTAAATCCTGGGTCAGTAGTACAAGGATAAATAGGAGTATATCTTCTACTATTACCTGTCCAATAATCAATTATAAAAGCATCGTTAAACTCATTATTATCACGTTCTTTAGCACGAACTCCAATAAGATTAAGATTATACTTTCCAGTAGAGAAATAAACATATCCTTTACTTTCCAATGTCTTTTGCCAATCAACTGTTCGACATTTATCTATTAACTTAATATTATATTTATTCATAACTTTAATTATTACACAAATAAATTCATTTGTTGTTTCTGACTTCCATTAACAGTTTGATAACGAATATTAAGCATAGTATCTATTTCAGGTTCTAGCCTAGATATTTTATACCACTTAGCTGTTTCTGTTTTACTTTCATCAATATGAAAACCGTCTTTAAATCTTTGAGGTCTACCATATTGGTTAAGTATAAATGGAACTTCAATATGACAAAGAGCTAAACCTTTACATGGTAAACCAGTAATAAGATGAACCATTTTAGCATATAAGTTTAATTGTAAACTATATGTAGTTCCATTACAATTAGGAAGACTGCCAAAAGGTGGAAGAAGAACATCTTCAGGTTTATGTACCCATTCATCTGTTTCTTGAACAGGTCTAACACTCTTATCTTTCTTATAATAACCTGCCTGAAATCTAAGACCAGTACGATTAGTTTTCCAATCTAGTATAACGAATCCGTCCTCTCTTATAGGCAATATATCAATAGTACCACTAACTAAATACTTCGGAAGAAAAGCTCCTATCTCTGAATAAATCTTATAATCTCTTTCAGTATAGAACTTAAATACTTTATATATTTCTGGGTATTTGTTTTCGGTATGGTAAATAAGAGCATCAACATCAAGAAGTTTAGTATGACTATCAACAACATCTAAATCAGCAACAGTAACCATTTGTTTACTCTCTTGCTTATTAAGATATTTAATAGCATTAAAGAACTTACTATTTTGACGAATACCTTCTTCAAAGCTATTATGATAAACATTACCCATATCACAAGCCTTGTCTCTTATCTTATCCCATTGATTCTTTATATCTTTAATAGAAGTATTTTCTTCTTTAGCTTTATATTTAGCCCAATAATTAGAATCGAACTTAGGAACATAAGAATGAATAATTGTAGTAGCACTAATATAAGAATTACCACAATTATCTGTATACTTATGAGTAGGTTCATCAAAGTATAACTTCGTTTGTTTATATTCAGATTTTACAGGTATCATTTTGTACTCTCGTATTTCCCCCGTAAAGGAGCGTTGACAATTGTATCACTTACTAATCCTAGCTCTCTCTTTTGAGCCTCTACTTGAGCTTCCAAATCACTAGCATCTTTTGCAGACATAGACATAGTAACAACCTTACCACCTCTAGCTTTCTTTTGCTCTATTTCAAGAGCAGCAGCTTGTTTAGCTTCACCTAAAGCCTTAATTTGATTAGGAATGATATTAATAATACCATTTAGTTTTGTTACCAAGTCAATAACTGGTAAAGCATCTTCGGCTTGTAAACCAGAGTTAAGTTTATTAGTAAGTTGTTCACTAATAATATTTGCTGCACGAGAACTATTATGAACAGCTCTAAGAATACTTTCAAGAGCTTCTCCTGCAACACCCATTTTATCTTCATGATATCTATCAATAAGACGAAGAATAAGAGCATCAGGATTCCAATCAGCAGGAAGACCATAATTAGTCTTTGCAGAAGCTAATGCTTCAGAACGACTATATCCCATTTGATTAGGTGGAGATTTAGGGTCGGCTACATAAAAGATAACTCCGGCTTCTTTAATATACCGAAGTTTATCCTCGCTATTATCACGAAGATATAACTCTCTTACATCTTTATCCTGTATCTGATAAACGTTAGGAGCATAGGGATAACCTTGCTCATTAACACTAATCATACCACTTAAATCCAATGAGGAAATCTTCGCAATCATAACCTTCTCTATTTAACAGATTAATATAGTAATCAGAATCATTAACTGGTTTCATCTTACTAAAGAAATACATATATAGTTTATAACCACGTTCATCTCTACCAAACTGTCTAAGTTTTCGTCTAGCTAGAACTTTATTAAGTCTAATTGTACGAGATATTATAGTAGTTCGACTTTTAAATCTACGACGTTGAACAACCCTAGACAATATAAGGCCTCTTCTAAACTTTTTGTATTCTTCGGGAGTAAGCTCTTTCCTTTTCTCTTTCATTAAAGCATGATGCTCCATTGCATCGAGTTTGCCTTCATTCGGAAAGAACGAACCGATACGAGGAATTGTAACTCTCCCCATAGTCTTAATTCTATTGACTACTTGGCTTTCAATATCATCAACAATATCATTAATGATAAGAGCATCTTCGGGAGTGACACCTAATAGAGCAATAATATCAGCTCTATTAAGCATCAATTCTCTCTTCTCTTTTAAATCAATAGACGGCATCTATTATACTTGTAATAAGTTTGTAGCAACAATAAACTTTTGAGGTTTACCATTAGGAATAAGACCTTCAATAGTATTCTGTCCTTGAATATCAGAAAGACGAACAATCTTATAACCAACACAAACTACTGTTTCAGCAATAGTAGTAATCAATTTACCATTGTCACCTTTCTTTTCAACAGTCGAAGGACTTACCTCATTACCAAGTAAACTAATAACAGAACCAGTACTAACCTTACGGAATATCTCACCACGAGCAATACTTATATTTAAATCTTGGTCACTACGAATAAATTCAGAAAGATTATAAGGAGTAAGTTCATTGCTACGAGGATTACAATCTATACCCATAAATACGTCAGAAGGAGCGACATATAAGAAACGATTAAGCAAAGCTCTATCGCCTTCTTTAACATCATCACTATAATTAGCTTTAACTAATATGAACTTAGTATTACCAGTACCTTTTAAGTCAGGATTAATAATTTCACGAAGTTTAGCAGTCTGAATAATAGCAACAATACCAAAATGCTTGAAAGGAGTAATATTCTTAACTCTTTCAGAAACATATTGGAAATCAATTTCTGCCATGTGTTGAGGAACTAGGAAAGTCTCTCCTTTAGTTTTGTTCTCTAAGTGTAGCATAATTACTTTAATTAGATTATTAATACTATTAATTAAGTTGACTAACATTACTGACTGCAATATAACCGTCAGTCATTAATAGCACAAGTATACGAATAATATCTATATCATCAATATCTAACTAGTTAAAAAACCTTTAGAATTGTATTCTCTGTATAATTTCACTTTCATTCACACTGGTTCACATTCGTATACAACCTAGCAATCCTAATACTAAGTTAAAATATTGAATAATTCTTACCATTCTATTTTTATAACTCTAGTAATGAATCTTCGAACTCTTCGAAGAAGAGGAGAAAGGGCTTACACAATAAGACACAATAGACAATGTAATACAACTAATACCATATAATATAAATAAGACTGATTAAGAACTTAAATACAATAATAAGACTTATAGGAATCATAGATATTAATAAATAGGATAGTTCTTCTATAAGAAGAATTAGACTACTAACAACAATAGAAAGTAAGAGACTTAGAAGACTTAAATGAAGAATCAATATTAGAAATACTATTAATGAACTTAGGAACAATACTAAGAGATTTAGAGATAGTAAACTTAAAAGTATTAGTGTTATATAGTCTATTGGTAGCGAGCTTAGGACTTCTATTGTAGGTACTACTCCCCGGAGAAATATATTTTTTATGAATATATTTTTATCGAGGTAAAAGAAATAGAAATAGAAATAGAAATAATAATACTAATAATAATAGAGATAGAGGAAATAATAATACTAATAATAATAGAGATAGAGGAAATACGATAGTGATAGTAATAATAATGGTAATAATAGTGGTCCACAAAATAATATTTTTAGTGAGTATATTTTTATCAAGGCGAACCTCCTACCCTGATAGCCCCCTGCTCTCAAACCAATTCCAATACCCCCGTCAAGACCAAATGACTTTAAACATATTGCTATAATGTTTAATTTAATACTAATGTTTATGATATTCTTGATATTGTTATTGGTTGCAGTTGTTATGACTACTGCTACTTATCGTTCTGTTGTTAATAAACAGAGACGTGATTGGAGAGAACATGGTCGTGCAGGCGAGACTTATGAACAATTTTGTTCACGTTATTATACTAGATACGTATGAGTACTCGTGATAAGATTAAAGTGGTACACTTGGCATTAAGTATGCTAGGTGTGCCAGTATTCATACATCTAAGTTACATTAAGTTGTATGACAATCATGTGAATAGTTTCTTAATACTATTAGTCGTACTAGTATTGATACTAGATATAAATGATATAGTAAAAGAACTATTGGAATAGTCAAACCAAATGACTATAAACATATTGCAGTTACTATCAAACCAAATGACTATAAACATATTGCCATTGTGTGTGTGGTTAGGATGCACATTGGTTGAACAGTTGCTAACCGATTTATAACATTTAATTTATTTGTATTATGGGAACAAGAGTTAATGATGCAGCTAGAAAAGCTGCCGAAGAAGCTGCTAAGAAAGCTGCCGAAGAAGCTAAAGCTAACGCTAGTAATGATGCTAGTAATGATGCTAGTAATGATGCTAGTAATGATGATGCACGTATCATTGATTTGTCCGAGTATCACGGAAAGGAAGCAGACGATATTACTCGTCTGTTGCTTGACCGTCCTGATTTCGAGAATCACGATAGCTTGATGATTACTAATATTATTGATAATAGTAGTCGTTATGCTGGTGCATTAACAATTGTTGTTAATCGCAATCTTCCACAGTTTGTGAAAGATGCTGCAAGTGGTGATTATGTCGAGTCTGTAACTCGTAATATCTTTACCACTCGTATTCAACTTAATGCGATTCTCAAAGGACAGGGTGAGCCAATGCTCGCAAATGCCGTGATGACTGCACCTTTGCCAGTGTTGTTAGTGTTGTTCAAGAAGGCACGCATTAGTGTGCTAGGTCACGTGCTCGGAGCAGGTGAGATATTTGTTAATCCTTATGCCTCTAAAATGGCACGTGAAGAACGTGTCAATGAGCATGACCGTTACGAGTATTTCCCGTATGAGTTGTCAATGCGCACGTTATCTTTGCAAGATGAAGTGTTCATATCAGAGACTATTGCCAAGTATCAGCCTGATGCAGATAGTGCTGCTTAACCAGTTACGTAGGAGAGAGAAATCTCTCCTACTAAACTAAGAATACACCATTCGGCACGTGTTTGACAATACTACCGACTTATGCTCGCTAACTGGGATTGGAAACGACACTAGTCACCTGATAAGCGAAATGCTACAACTGATAAGCGAAGCTAACCAACTGATAAGCTAAAATCGCCTTTCGACGACGTTTCTCTTAGACGGATTCTAAATAACAAAGTGGGCTTATATATATATATATATATATATATATAAAAGTTGGGCAACACTCGCGCGCGTACATTATTATATACGTGCGTACGCGTGCGCGTATAATATGTACCCGCGCGCCCGCCCACGCGAATATTGGTAATAGGATTATATTAGGCGAAATTGTCTATCAGACAATCTCGCATAAATTCCTCCCTCGATGACTATTGTCGTAGACAATAGGAAGAAGCTCACACAATCACACCAATAGTATCAACAACAGTATTATCAACATCAATAGCATGAATAGCATGAATAGTATTATTAACATCAATAGGAAGAAGACTATTACTAATATCAATAGCATCAATAGTAGTATGAATAGTAAGATTAGAGATGATAGCGAAATTACACTCCCCTTAACTCAATACAACTACTCATACTTACTAAACTAAACCTCTTAATGTTTGTTTTTTGAACCTATTCAAAATCCATATGGAGTATAAATCAAATTTATTCGATTGTACTATTATTGCTATGTTTCCGATACTATATTTCCGATACTCTATTGCTATTGTTACTATCGCTATTATTACTATATTATATACTATTGTACTATCACATGTTATTACTATTACTATTAGGTTTTAATCTAATCTTACTATTGCCAATCTCACTAGTATACTATTAGTATTATATCTTGGTTGTATTGTATGAGGTCTAGTTCCTATTCTTACAGAATAGTTCACTAGTATATTAATACTATATATAACATCTGATAACGAGAATACCAATAGATTGAATATAAGGCTATATAATAGACTGGATAGTATTATTACCAATAGATTGAATAATAGAATAAGTATAGTAATATGTATAAATATGTATGAATATGTATTACTATTAATATCTAGATTACTATTTGGTTTGTTACTTAGCTGGTCTAGTCTCGCTCGCAAAGCTCGCTTTTCTCCCCCATAAAGGAGCGTGATTGCTGTTACATCTTCACCTTTTATTTACCATTTAACTTATATCATTATGAATACCGATATTTATTTCTTTATAATAACTGTATTATTATTTGTTATTACTACTTTCTTATTGAATAACTATCTTATTGATAAGAAGTCTAATACTTTGTCTATGATAATATCTATTATAGCTGTTATGGCTATACTTATCATCTGTGTTGCAATATTTAATCTTTCTAGTATATGACTACTTATCAATTCCACATATTTCTATCTTTAATTGGAATAGTTATATGTCTGTTGTATTTGATGTTTAATTACCTTTCTTATAAGAAGGTTTTTATCGTCCGTTCTTTAGTTCAAACTATAATAACTTATATAATAGTTATTAGCTTTATTCGTTTACTATATCGTACTATATTATTATGATATAGATTCATTACTTTAAAATTAAATTCTTAATAATTAATACTTGTATTTATGAAAGCTGTTGTAAATGATAAAAAGCATCTAACTCTTGTATCTCATACAAATGGAGTTGTTATTGTTGAAGAAAGCGGTTGTATTATTGATTTAGATTTTCAATTACTTGCTTCTATTTGTGAGATTGCTGACTTAGGTAATATTTGTACTATTAAAGATTGTGATGAAATTGAATCTCTTAAATCTGATAATAATGAGTTAACTGAACGTATTAAGTTTCTTGAAAATCAACTTGTTAATAATGATAATAGAATTACTGAATTACGTAATCAAATTAATGGTCTTAATAATGAACTTAATCTTCGTGGAGAACGTATTGCTCAATTAAATAAGATTATTGAAGAGAAAACTAATAATCTTATTAAGTTAGAGAATATCGAAGATACTCTTAATGCTACTGTTAAAGTTAATGAGGAACTCAATACTCAATTAAGCTGTGCTAAAGAAGATATTGATAAACTCAATAAACGATTAGAAGAAAAGACTTCTCTACTAGCTGAAAGAACTCATGCTTTAAGAGTTTTTAGACAAGCTTTTTATGATTTGAGACTTTATGTTCAACCGCATAAAGAATATAAGTTAGATAGTAATAATTCAACTGTTCTTAATTCCATTAGTTCTAGTTTTTCATTCGATTTAAAGATATTAGTATAGCTTCTAAAGCCATTAATGATTGTAGATATTGTATATCTCTTAAAGACGTATTAGATAAATACGAAAATGATATTGTAGACTTCAATGTCTCTGCTATGGATATTTATTATATTCATAAAGCTAGTCCTAATGTTGTTCGTAAGTTCAATTATGATAATTTTAATATTACTTGTAAAGACCAACTTACCGCTAATAGTATTAATACTCTATTGAATTGTTCTAATTCATCTGTTGATGATATAGTTGAAACATTTAAGAATGAAATAGCTTATAGCAATATTCATTAAATATTATCATTATTGTTTGGTATTTCCATTATTTATTACTACACTTGCATTCGTATTATAAAGTTTAAGATTATGTATGATGAAGGTGTAGAATTTCCTATTTGTGGTTTAGTAGCCGATATAGACTATCTCGACTGTGAAATGGCTAATAATTGGAATACTGGAAATACTCTAAGTGAGAATAATATAGACCTTGACTTAGATATAACTCATATTGAAAATTAATTAAATAATAATAGTTATGGAAGAAAATAATAAAGTTGATGTTCTTAGTAAGAAATGTCCTACTGTCAATGAGTTAAAGACAGAAGTTATTCGTTTACGCAAAGATTTGGATAAATCTAATGCTGGTCTTAATTATTACAAATATACTTATGAGAAAGTTTCTAGCGAACAAAAGAATCTTATTGATAAGTGTTCTAAACTTGTTACTAGTAATAACTTTTTAGAAGCTAATAACAAGGCTCTTAAAAATAGCATTGCATCTCTTGAAATTAATTTAGCTAAAGCTAAGAAGGATTGTGAAGAACTTAAAGCTAAGAATCAGTATAATTATTCTGCATTTGTTATTGCAGCTATTATTGCTCTTGGTGCTATTATTACAATGATTTTACGTTTAGTATAATTCCGATATATACTTAATTTAATTCATATCTGACAAAAAGGGTTAAATAATGTCGGTTCACTCTATTAAGATTATTCAGGTCGTGAGACTAGAGTAATATTAGTAGAGTTTTTTATTGTATAATTTAAAACTTACTATAATGAAAGAGATTATTGAAGCAATTATTGCTGCTAGTATGGATTCTGATATTATTGATAAAGCTAAGAAAGAATTTAATAAACGCTTTATTAATGGAGAACTTAATAAAGAACTTCTTGAAGATATTGAATCTATTAATGTGAAATCATTAAATCAACTTCTTGAAGATATTCTTGACGGTGAGTATTCTATTGAAGATAAGGTTAAAGCTGTTGAACAATGGGATAGCATTATACTTCCTTATATCAAATATATTAGTGATATGAGAGATAGTGCTAAAGAATCTTATGATAAACTTCTTGCTAAATATGAAGCTAGTAAAGCTCCGATTTATTCTGTATTCTATTGTTCTGAAAATCATCTTGTATTCTTAGACAAGAATGATAAGCTAAGAAAGTCTTTTAATGGTAATGCTAAAACTCTTTACTCTGGTAATAGTAAAGATGAAGCTCGTAGAATATGTGAATCATTTCTTAAGGATTGTCCTGATTTTCTATTGTGTAGATTATACAAAGATATATAATAAGTAATTTGCTAATTTTGTTTGTCTGTTTTAGTTAAACTAAAATTAAATTTTGTCGTATTGTAGTTTTATATCTGTTGTTTGTGAAGATAGTAGATATAGGTTTTATAGAATTCTAATAGTACTGTTCGTGAGAATCGTGCTATTTCTTATGATAGCTCTGATGATGACTAATCTAAGTTGAAACATTAACCAAATGGTTGAAGTAAGGGAAATCCTCTTCGTAAAATGTAAGCTATAAATACATAGTATTGTGTTTAACATACAAGTTGCATTTACTGTCGTGAGACAGAAAAACTTTATTTGTCTTTTAATTTTTACCCCTAATTAAATTACTGTCGTGAGATAGAATTAGGTGTCAATAGTTTAATGGTAGGAGAGGAAGCGTCCTCTCCTTTTTAATTGATTATTAACTAAAAACTAATATACCGACATGGATAAGAAAGAATTTACTAAATTGTTTAAAGAGTTACAGAAGATACAACTTAGTCTATTGTATAGTACTAAACTCTCTAGTGACCTTTATACTAATTGCAATCTTAATAATACTTCTTATATTAATATGTATCTATTTGTTCTTGATATTAATAGAAATATTGATGAAACACATAGTTACAATCTTTATAGCAATGATAGTATTGATAAGAATAGAGCTGTTGTAAATGAAATTAAGCAAAAGGTTAAACAATTCACACTCCTTTAAGGGGGAATAAAGCGAAGCGAAGCGGAGCGTCAGATACTCCGATTAAGTAATAACTAAATACTAAACGTAAATGATTAAGAAGAAAATTAAATTTGGAAAAAGTGAGAAAAGTTACAAATTAGTAGCTTTTACTCTTAATGTACTTGAAAGTACTAGTGTTAAACTTGTTAGAATGGAAGAAAGGAGACATATTCCCTAGTTATGCCGAAATTAAACGAGTTTAAACAAGATAATGGTAAGCTCATTGTCACGACTGGTAAATGTCTAGTCTGTGGTGATGAGCTTCTTGTGTTTGGTACAGATGATATTTATATCTGTCCTAAGTGTAAAGAAATATTAGATGCTGATAATTGTCTAGTTCTTGAAACAATGTTTGTTGAAGATGATAGAATAGTTACTGCAAGAAATTGTATTGTTCCTAAAGAACAAATGCATACTAATGTTCCTATTGTTTGTATGCCTTCTGATGAGTTTAATAAGTTATACGAAATATATAAAACTAAAGCTAATTAATATGATTGTAGATTTAAAACAATGTGTTAATCCTGATAGTACTTTTGATGTATATTTTGAAGGACTTAAAGCTGTTATTTCTCATGATTTATGTGTTAATGCTTATCATTGTATTATCGTAGATGTTCATAGCGATAGATGTTGTGAAATTACTCCATTACCTAGAATTATGAATACTGATAAATATAAGATATTCCCCCGTAAAGGAACATGTTGCGTACAGTATAGTGTTAACCAAATAGTCAAACCTTAATATTATGGGATTAAGTTTCAAACTATCAGCGGTAAATAAGGAACAGAAAATTCCTCGTGAGAAAGTAATAATGCAGATTGTTACTGGAACTATTGTTCTACATGATAACATATATAAGTTTAAACCTAAACATAGTGATGAATTTATTACGTTATCTGAACGTTCGTACTCATGTAAAGGTTTTAAGACAATATATACTCGTGCATTAGATAATTATGGTAGACCTACTAAGATTGTTAGATGTACTGATGCTTATTGTGTTATGCCTAGTTGTTATATTCCATTTAAGATAGGATTACCTGTTAAAGGTTATATACTTAAATGTCGTGATAATATTGATAGATTCTTATTAAAATGCAATGAATTTTGAAAAGTTTGATGATGCTAAGAAAGACGATAAAGTCTTGAGTAGTTTTACTCGTGACCAAAAGATTGCTTATGAAAATCTTGTTGCCTTTATAGAAAGAGGTTATGTTACAGGTGATTATAAGCGTGCACTTATTGGTGCTGCTGGTACGGGTAAAACTTATATGATACGTGAAGTAATTAGACGATGCGGTTTGTCTAAATCTGTTGTTGGTCTTGCAGCTCCTACTCATAAGGCAGCTCGTGTACTTCGTGCATCTACTGGATATTCTACGTCTACTGTGGCTAGTGATTTAGGTTTAAGACTTAATACTGATGTTACTGATTTTGATGTTAATAATCCTCCTTTTGACCCTTTGGCTGAAAAGAAGATTAAACAATATAAGTTATATATTGTTGATGAAGCGTCTATGATTGGTATTAATCTTAAAACTCTTATAGAAAGAGAATGTGAACAGTTTGAATGTATGCTTATTTATATGGGTAAATAGTTATTGCCCAGTTTAAACTCTTCTAATTGCTGGAAACTCGTGAAGGTAATAGTACTACAACATAAGTTGAAAAACTAAGTGTGAATGTTAGAAAAACTATTATTATATGACAATCAGCAGCGAAGTCTCTAAATTATGTTCATTTACATAATAAGAGAAACGTTCATCGACTATCCCGTAAGGGAGTACAATTCTATGGAATTGGAAACGGAGAGAGTTGTATATTTGCAATTTACTCCTTATATTTACATAAATTTTTAAAATGTAAATATTATGAGCAAAAAAGAAACTCCAAAAATGTATGGTTTAGAACATAAGTTAAATTCTAAGTGTGTTTATATTCATTTTATTAAATCTATTAATATTCCTATTTATATAGGAGAAGGAAATGTACAAAGAGCTTTTGATTTTACTAATAGAAATAATAAATGGAAAGAACTAGTTAGCAATCTTAATGATGTTCATGTTGAAATAGTTGCTATTGATATTAATAAAGAAGAATGTGTAGAAATAGAAAAGCAGCTAATAAAACTATATAAAGAAAGAGGATTTGAACTTGTTAATTGTAATAATGGAGGTAGTTGTATAGGAACTTTTGGAGAAGATAATTATTTTTATAATAAACATTTGTTTGGTAAAGACAATAGTAATTATGGAAATAAATATTCTAAAAATCCTTTATCTATTGAAGTTATTCAATTAGATATATTTGGGAATGTTATTAAGAAATGGAGTTCTGCACAAGAAGCAGAAGAAATAGGTGGATATATTGCTAGTTGTATTAATAGTTGTTGTAATGGTAAACGTCAATTACATAATAATTATCAATGGATATTCGCTTATAATTATAATCCTAATAAGTCTTATGAATATGTTCCTAAAGGAACTTCTATGAGAATTTATTTAGCTATTGGTATAAGAGATAATAAATCTTATATTCACGGTATATATAATTCTGGTAACGAACTTACTGATAATGGATTTAATCCTAGATTAGTTCAACAAGTTGTTACTGGTTATAAAAAGTCTCATAAAGGTTTTGCTTTTGTTGATTTCTTTAGATTAACTAAAGAACAACAAGACAAATATAAAGAACAAGTTATTGCAAAATTATATAGCTAAGATATAGTCAGGCTATTATAGAAATATAGTAGGTTATGGATAACTATCAACTTCAACCAGTTAAAGAGTCTCGTTCACGTTGTTTTGATAATGTTAAGTTTTATACTCTTAGACAGATTGTTAGACAAGAAGAAGATAATCCTGTTAGTGAGTTATTAAAGATACTAAGAAAAGATATTGATAATAGGAGTTGGAAATTCCTAGAATATATCAATAAAAACAGGTATGCTTTCGATTCAACTCAAACTAAAGGATATTATACTTGTGGTGCATACGAGTTTCAATCTCTTGTAATAGACGGATTTTATAATGAAGAGTTTACTAGAGATGTTGATACTTGTCGATTAATAACTTATACTAATAAATCTGTATCTGAATGGAATAAATTTATTCGTAACAATATCATCGAAGGTAGTGATAAAGCAATTCTGACTCGTAATGATTTAGTAATGTCTTATAATACTTTTGTTGATGAGTTTAAAGATACTATTATTGTAAATTCTGAAGATTATATAATACATGATATTAAGAATTTTACTAATAAAGATGAAATCTTTGGATTCAATGTTACGTTCATTCAAGTTAATGGTGGTAATAGAACTAAACCTTTATTTGTAGTAGACCATTCTAATTTAAATAATGTTATGCTTTATTATAAGTTAGGTGAAACTTATATTCAAAATGCAATTAATGCAGAGAAATATAATAGAAGTAAGCGTTGGAAGGAATACTATGACTTTAGAGAGAGGAACTTGTTACTAGTTAACTTATTAGATAGGTCTACTGGTAAGATTAAGTTTAGTCGTGACTTAGATTATGGATTTGCTCTTACAGCTAATAAAGCTCAAGGAAGTACTTATTCTGATGTATATATAGATATAAATGATATTGTATTTGATATGCGTACTGGTAATCCGTGGGGAAATATAGATGAAACTCTTCGTAGATTATATACTGCTTGTAGTAGATGCAAAAATCGTTTATATTTGTGTTACGGTAAATAAAAAGTATAAGTATATGAGTTCTATGTGTTATGATGTCGAAGTAACTAGAAATTACTTCTCGGTAGTATTTGTTGATTTACGTAGTTATCTTAAAACATTTTCTGATTGTGTTGATAATGAGGGAAAAGCTATTCCTATTATTGATAAACTTAGTGTTATAGAGATAAAGAAACGTTTAGAAACAATACCTAAGAAACGTTTTGTTTTATATGAAGATGATGATAGTGATTTATTTAATCTATTATATTGGTTAATACAGAAGGCAGATTACTTCGGTTATAATAATAGGTGTTACGACCGCTTAATGTTAAGTGCATTATTAATGTATTATAATCAATTTGATAAACCTAGTAAACTTATTACATTTCTATATGAAACATCACAGAGAGTTATTCGTAATTCTAATAATGATACTCTTTGGACTGATAACTTCACTTCTCTTATACTACGTAATAACGTGGCATTTCGAGACTTGGATTTATTCCAAATATTTAGGCTAGACCATTTTCATAAAAGTCTCAAACAGACTTCTATTAATATTAAATGGTATAATCTAAAAGAGTATACTATGCCACCTATTGGTGACTTAGATAGACATTATTACCATGAGCGACTTCCCGAAGCTAAAGGCATGACAGATAGAGAACTTAATATCCATTATCGTAATGTGTTTGAAAGATTTATACCTAAAGAATATCTTCAAGAAATGGCTGATTATAATGACAATGATGTTTATATTGTTGCCGAACTAATTAGAATGAATCAAGAAGAAGTTCTTTTAAGGTATCGTATTAGTGAAGAATATAAGGTAGATGTATTCTCTGCAAGTAGAAGCACAATAGCTGATAAAGTTATTGTTAAACTATATAGTAAGTTTACTGGTCTGCATCCTAAAGCCTTCATTGATACTAAGACAATACGTAGGAAAATCGTAGTTTCCGAAATTTTGTCAGATAAAATCGCATTTTCCACGCCTGAATTGAACGATATTTTGTCAGACATACGTTCGCTAACCCTACGTGGGGAAAAGGGCGAATTTGACAGGGAATTTACCTTCATGGGCACGTCATACACTATCGCAACAGGGGGTTTACACTCGAACGAGATTCCGAACATTTATCGTAGTTCTGCTGATTATTCATGTGCTACTGATATTACTATTGGTAATCCTTATGATAGTAATGGCAATATTGGAGTTAGTACTTCTGATATATATATTTGTGATTTTGATATTAATTCAATGTATCCTAATATTATTAGAAGTCTTAAAGTATGTCAGAAACATCTACTTCCTAAAGCATGGTTTCGTATAGCTGATACTATTGTTGATGAACGACTAGAACATAAACATTTATCTAAAGATAAATCTCTTGATAGTAAAGAGAGAGATAAACATGCTACTGCTGCTGCTTGTCTAAAGATTGTAGCAAATGCTGGTATATTTGGTAAAATGGGTAGTGAACAATCCTTCTTGTGTGATAAAAAAGCAATGTATCAAGTTACTATTAATGGTCAGTTATTCTTATTGATGTTAATAGAGAAACTTGAACTTGCAGGTATTCATATAATAAGTGCTAATACTGACGGTATTGTTTCTATAATACCGAAAGATAAGTTTGAATTATATTGTAATATTTGTCACGAATGGGAGAAAGTAGTTGGATTGACAGGTGAATTTACTCCATATACTAAGTATGTTACAGAAGGAGTAAATAGTTATCTTACTGTAAAACCTAATAATGGTAGAAAATTCAAAGGTAGAATGAATCCTAAGATGTTCTTAGAGGATTTATCTAAAGGATATAATTCTCCTATTGTAGCTAAATGTGTTACTGAATACTTTATTAATGGTACTCCTGTTATGGAAACTCTTCGTAATGCTAAATCTATTCTTGATTTCTGTCGTACTCAAAATGTTAATCATAAGTATAGACTAGAGTTTACTCATGGTGTAGACGGAAAGATAAGAACAGATGTGGTGCAGAGGAATACAAGGTTTTACATATCCTCTACGGGGGGAACCCTCATGAAGGTCGAGAGTATGGGCTGGAATGATAATGGTGAAGAACAAGTTAAAAAGAGTTCTTTATGTGCAGGTCAACGTGTTTCTATATGTAATACTGTTGATGATACTGATATATCTGAACTAAATGTTAATTACTTATATTATTATAATGAAGCTATGGCTATTATTGAACCAATAGAGCAAAGTCGTAATAATAAAGGTAAAGGTAAACGTTTAGTTAAGAAATACTATGGAATGAGAAATACTTTGTTTGATTGATAAAATGGATATAGAAAAGATATGTATAGCTAATCTTGGAAAAGAGATTATGTATGGTAGATTTAAAGGAATGATAGTAGGTTATGATACTATATTAAAATATTTAATCATTTCTTTTACTGATAACTATGGTTGGAACTTTTTAATAGATAATAGTGTTATTCTATTAAATAGTCCTCTTAATCATAGTTATGTTCTTATTAATCCTGAATATTATAAAGGACAACTTGTCTTATGAACGATGTAACTGATATTTATAATGAAGCTGCTAATAAATGGTCTGCTAACAAAGGTGTGGGTAGTGTTATTCTATCAGAACCATTAAGTGTAATGAACTTCGTTACTATGGTGCTAGATAAAATGGTAGCTAAAACTCCTGAACTAACGTCTCTTATAATAACAGAGACTATGGAAGATAGAGCTAACATTACTTATTATCTTGACAATACTTCTGAACTAAAGGAGATTCACAAACAGTTAATTACTGATAAGAGATGTCTTATACTTACTCGTGAATATGTTGAACATTCTCCATATAAACCGAGTGCTAATAGTCATAAAGATGTACTTATTACTATTAATGTTAAGAAGTTCCGAAAAATTGCAGAGAAGTATAATGGTAATTACTTTAAGTTTAAACTACTTGCTACCAATGCTATTGATAGTGTTGCTGATAATGCTGTACTTATGTATAAGTATGCGCCTAAAGTATATGAAATTAATTATGCTCATTTAATTAATCGTTCTATTCATTCCCCCATAAAGGAGTACCAAAAGGGTGTTGTCTTAACTGATGCTGATAGAATCTATTATGATAGATGTAGCCAATATATTAATGAAAGTGTTACTATATTTGGTAGTTTCGATAAGTTAGAAGAATGTCGTACTGGTAATCCTAGACTAAATATTGCAGCTGAAACTTGTAGATTGCAAGTAGCGGAAAGTAATGGTTGGTCAGCTAAAATGGATATGACTGATGCTATGTGTCGTAAGATAGATGAACTATATAATCCTAGTTCTTTAATTGAGAGAGTTAATCAAACTTATAACATTATCAGAGAAAGAACTAAGATAGTAACTGATAATATTGTTAAGTTAGATGCTATACTTGATATAGTTAAGGAAAATATAGGCAAGAGAATACTAATTATTTCAAAGAATGGAGTATTTGCCAGTAAAGTAACAGAATATCTAAATGCTAATATAAAGTATGAGGGTAAATCTATTATGACTAATGGTGAGATATTCCAAACTGGAATAAGTATATTACAGTATGATTATTGCGGAAACTATCATAACGATATGGAAGGAATACAGGCTTATGACAAAAACGGAAAACCTAAGGTATATAAATCAGGTGCTAAAGTCGGACAGCCTGTAATCATAAAAGCTCAAGCCCAAAGAACGCGAAATTTGGAACTGTTTAATGACGACTATATGAAAGTATTGTCGGCAAATAATTCTATTGATACGAGCTTTAAAGGAGTTGTAGACGTTGTAATTTTCACGTCACCTCTTTGTAGCTCCATACGAGACTTAAAATATCGAATACCTAATCTATCTTTTAGTTCTGTACCTAACATTATATATAAGATATATTGTCGAGGTACGAACGAAGAGAAGAAGTTAATAGAGACGAAAGGAGGAAAAGACTATGAAATAGTTAAAGATAATGAAATTGATTTCATAATAGGAGAATAATCGATGCTAGTCTTTGGAGTTAACAGAGAAATTAGTATCTTTGTAGAGTAATCAATAAGCGACCTTTGAAATAATGGAAGAAGTAAAGACAGAGAATGAGAGAACTCTAGCTAAGACAGAACCAAAAGCAAAACCGAATAATAGTATGGTTATGGCTTCTGCTCTTAATACCCTAGACATTTACAATCCCGATGATAGGAGTAAGTTAGAGTTGTATCTGAAATCAGTAATGTCTAGTGATAAGTGCGGTATTAAGACTATTCAAGACGGTCTTGCAATATATAGCCGCGCTAAAGAGTTAGGTTTACCGTTTACTAGTTGTATTGAACATCTAGGAGTTATTAATGGTAAAACTACATTAGACGTTCACCTAATCAAAGCATTATTATTGAAGGCAGCTATAACATGGGAGTGCACAAAAGATTATATAGCTCTGTATGAATATACAGACGGTAATAATGTTTATATAGATAGTAAGATACCTGACTATTGTAGGCGATTCAAAAGCAAGAGAGAAGCTGATGAATTTAATGCTAGTGCTGATAATGACGAAATTGGTATTTATCCAGTTAGAAATTATCAAGATTATAACGGTACAATCTACAAGGAATATCAGTTGAATAATAAGTTTGGTGTTGCAGCTAATCAACAACAAGCTAAAGATATTGCAGCGAAAGGATTAGTTCCAATATTCCGAATACCTAATGTTCCTTGTGATTATATTACTGAATATAAACTTACTCGTATAGTAGATAATAGAGTTATTACTAGTATTGGTCATTTTAGTTATAGCGACGCTGTAACTGCTGGACTTGCTAGTAAAGATACTTATACTAAGTATATGAGAACACTTATCGGTCATAGAGCTTTTACGCTTGCAGCTCGTGATATAGCAGCTGATGTCATACTTGGTTGTATGGAAACAACAGAAGCTAAGATAGTGAACAATATGAGTATTGATGATGCTGATATTGTAGAGATTTGATAGTAATAGAAGTCTAACTATTACTAATCAATAGATACGAAATAAGACAAAACTTTACGCTAACAATGAGCTATATGCTCACTTTTAATAATTAATTATTAATCATTTAAAATTTTACAATTATGGGACTTCAATTTGGATTTTCCGCAGTACAGAGTGGTAAGAGAGTAATGCAATCTAGTAACGAACCTACATTGACAGCTAACAGCACTAAAGCTAAGTTTAGTCTTACAGGTGCAGTTACTCGTATCATGGGTCTTGTTCCTGGCGATACAGTTCAGTTTATTAGTAATATTGCCGATATTGATGCAGCTATTGCTGAACGTGATGCTGAAGTTGTTGCATGGTGCGAAGCTAACAATATTGAATTTGGTACAGAAGCTGCTCGTGCTGCACTCATCCAAACCTTTGGCGAATATGGTATCTGTAAAGGTGTACCTTTGTTCGAGAAAGACGGTAAAGTTAAACTTGTTGGTATTCGTATGACAGCTGAACAAAAAGCTGCTGCTTTTGAACTGAACAAAGAGAAGATTGCAGAGGAACTTGGCAAGTCAGTAGAAGAAATCACTATTGATGATTATTCTCCTGTTACTCGTGCTTACTCTGGTGCACGTACTTCTACTTCTTCCAATCTTAATGGTGTTGGTTTGCCGTTAACTTTCTCTGATTCCAGTATGTGGAATGAACTGAAAGAGAATCTCGGTGAAGATGCAGAGAAAATCAACCGTGTATTCGAGGTTAAACTTAACGAACCTTTCTCTGTTGCTGTTGAAACTGGTAGAGTTATCGGTGACGAAAAAGAAACTGTTGAAGTTAGTGCTTACAAGATTGTCTTCCAGTCTGATGAAGAACCTTCTGTTCGTCAGTCAGCTAAATAAGACTTCTTCCAGTAATAGCTAGATTATAAAGAGCTAAATTCTTAATTGAATTTAGCTCTTTTTTATTGGCTATAATTTTGAAATTTATTATATTTGGAAACTTTGCAATAAACAATAACAAACCTGTACAACTTGTTATTGCTAGTATTAATCTTTATAAAAACAATTTTTATGAGTACTCAAAAAGAAGGAACTGCCAAAGTAGATGAATCAGTAGTAAATCAACCAGCTAATAGTGCTGCAATTACTGCTCCTAAAAAGCGTCGTAGAGGTATTAGTAATGAAACAAGAACTACTTCTCGTAAGAAGTTCTCTCACAAAGATGCTATTAATAATCTTTGGTTATTTGTTGGTCATCTTCATGCTCGTGTTGCTTGGGTAACTATGAAGGAAGATAACAATATGCGTCCGGCATTTGCAGGAAAAGCTATTCCACAGCTTGTTATTGAAGCTACTTCTCTTCATACTAATCCTGCTGATGTTCGTGTTGCTAGTAAGACATTTTGGCCCTATGAAAGTAATGTTGACTATATTCCTGGCGGTGCTAAAGAGAAGTTTATTAATATGGACTTTGCTTGGATAAAACACTTCCTTGATGTAGTTGTATTCAAAGGTCGTGAAATGACTGACGAAGAATCTGAAATGCTTGAACTTGGTTATGTTGATTATGATGATAATGGTCAGTATGAACCAGTTGAAGTAGAAGATGTCATTAAGGCATGGGGAGTTCTGTTTGACAATGTAGTTAAACTTGTTGAAACAGGTGGTGAGAATGGTAAGTCTGCATTACTTGATAAAGTAGGCAACCAAAGACAGTTTTGGTTCAGACTTAATCGTTACTACAAGAACAAAGGTGATTGGGCTTTCTCCGGTCAAGGTTCAGAAGAAGGCGACTTAGTATTTCCGAACATTGTCGGACAAGGTATCTTTGAAGAGAAGTTCATGTTAGATGCTACTCATTTCAAAGAACCTAGTCTTATGTTTGATATTACTAAGGAACGTATTGCTCCTATGGACGGTGTTCAATCAAAACAAAAGAAAGCTCCTAATCTTGCAGCTGCCCCAGGTATTGGTGGTATTGCAATGGGTGCAGGAATTGTTCAACCTAGTATTGGTGGTATGCCAAACTTTGGTGCGGCAGGTGGTTTTAATCCAACTGAAGGTTCTGCATTTGCTCCTGATTCAGAAGACAATGGTGGACTTCCATTCTAAGTAATCCAAATATATTTCGTTAATAATGTTATAAGCCTAGTGTAAAGCTAGGCTTATTTTATCTAGTTATACTATGCGTAGAGGAATAAGACAAGACTTAACAAAAGAGTTTATATTATCTAAGGTTAGTCAGGAAATGATTATGGCTAAGTATATGGGTATACCTGTATCAGTAGTTAATGATTGTGTTGAAAACAATGTTCTTATATGTTCTCCTTTGCGTGTTGATAATCATCCAACATTTGGTTTTGCTTTTAATAAGAATCATAAGCTAAAAGCATGTGATTTTAATGGTTCTTTCTTTGGTGACTGTTTTGATTTAGTAGCTTATGTTCTAAGTTTTAAAACTGGTCGTCATATAAATGTTGCTAATAAGGCAGATTTCTATTATGTATTAAAGCACATAGCTTATACTTTCCGTAAGATAATATATGACGGAGAAGTTGACGATGAGAATGAAATCTTGCTTAAACAAGTAATATCTAAAATCAAAGCAAGTAAACCTATTATTGAAGTAGCTACTAGAAGTTGGAATAATAACGATAAGAATATTTGGAAAAAATGGGGAATTGGTCTTCATTGGCTTAATACTCATTTTGTCTATCCTGTTGACCAAATGTATATTAATAGGTATTGTCAACCTATTCCTAAATATAAGTATAAAGAATCTGACCCTTGTTATGCTTATGTTACTGGATTAGATAGTAATGGTATCTATAATATTGAATGTTACTTTCCTCTTCGAGATAGAAGTAAGGGAGAAGTAAAGTTCATAACCAATCATAATGGTCTAGTTGGAATACTTAATCTTGATAAGCCTAAGTATGATATAATTATTATAACTAAATCATATAAAGACAATCTAGCATTAAGTAATTGGTTACATTCCTATCCTTTAAGGGGGAATTTGTCAGAGTCTAAAATAGGAGTAATTAATGTTACTTCGGAGAGCTACGTTCTTAAAGATTACGAATATAATTGGCTTCAATCTAAACTAAATGACGGTGGAATACTTGTTTCATTCTACGACTGTGACCTAACTGGTGTACATGGTGCTCGCAGGTTACGTAAAGAATATGGTATTATACCTATTATTATTCCTAGAAGTTATGGAGCTAAAGATTTCTCGGAGCTAATTACTATGTATTCTAAAGAAACTATTAATTTATTCATAGAACAAACAGAATCATTATTTGAATATGATTAGAGAAGAAGAATATAAGCCGCTGCCTAAAGCGCAAGAAGAATTGCGAGTTATTAACTTTAACTCATTCGCACCATTGAGAAGAATAGCTATAAATAGTTTCGGTAATAGTGAAGCTGTTCATAGCTATTATTTTATGTACCCTTTAACAGATGAAGAAGAGAGTTACTTAAACCATATTAAGCAACAAATGATTGATAATCCTAATACATTGTTTCGTATTTCATTGTCTGACGGTACACCAATAGATTTCTCTAAGATAAAAATCTATGGTAACTTTGACTTTGATAATGTAGAACATATTGCGATTATTAAAGAGTACTTGGCTAAAGACTTGTACAGTTCTCATAAGATACCTAAAGAGTTCAATTATGAAGCTAATACTTCGGTATCTAAAGGAAACTTTATACAGTGGACTGAAAGTACTGATTATCTAAAGTGTTTCAAGTTCTATCATGCGAGAATAGGTAAACCAAATAAATACATAATTGTAAGACTTACAGCAAATGAAGTTAAATACAAATCCGTTTAGTTACGAGTTAGACGAATCGGATATTAGGATGATTAGACATAACTGTAATACTAAAGGTATTCCTGATACTATTGCTAATTATCTTCATGAATTAGATTTACCTAATTATCCTTATATTCAGACTATTCATTTCAGATATAAATGGATAATGAAAGCTCTCTTATATTTAGGATACGATAAAGAATCTCTTGAAAAGATTCATGAAGCTAATCTTAAATATGAAGAAACTCATCCTCCTATTATTTACGAAAAGAAAAGAGGTGGAACTAATAAGACTAGTGCTAAACGAATTACTAAATCTTCCCCCATAAAGGAGTGTGGATTTGTTGCATCTTCTTCTAATGGTGGAAAATCTGTTGCAACTCCTGTCAATTCTAAAGTTAGAATTATTGTTATTGAAACTAATAAGTCTATGATTATTGATAGAGAAGTTGCTATTGGTCTTATGCGTGAACAACCTAACAAATATAAAATTGAAGAATTATGAGCGAATCGAAAAGTATTATTCTTTATAAGCGTAATGCACAAGGTAAACCAATCTTTTGGTCAGCTGAAATACTAGGACACAAGATTATACTAAAGTATGGTATTGTTGGTAAAGAAGGAACTACATCTGAATATGTTCCACCTAGAGGTGTTGAGAAAGAATGGAAAACTATTGTTGCAGCTAAGCGTAGAGAAGGAGGTATGGAACTGTCTGAATTATATGATGCAGCTCCTCAAGAAATACCTAATATTGAGGCTTTGAAACATTATCTTGATATGTATCTTCCTAAATACAATACTAATAATGAAGGATTTGTTCTTCCTATGCTAGCTAAGATATATGAGTATAATAACGAACAAAACCTGTTAGCTCAAATTAAGATTAACGGTGTTCGTTGTAATATATCAGCTGTTATGCGTGGTGAAGGATTCTTTAAAACTAAAGGTCTTGTATTTCATAGTCGTAAAGGACTTGAATATAAATGTCCTGTATTGGAGAATGTATTGCTTGATGATGTTATTACAGATAAGCTATTCAATCGTATGTTAGAAGATAATTTAGTATTAGACGGAGAATTATATATTCCAGGTCTTGAACTAAATGATATTCTAAGTGCTGCCGAGAATCTTAAAAGTCCGTATAATCGTTTTCTTCAATTTTGGTGTTATGATTTAGCTATTGATGATATGATTCAAACTAGTCGTATATCATTATTGAAGACAGAGTTTGGCAAGTTTAAGATGCCTAATTACGTTAATGCTAAAGCTATTCTTGATTATCACATGAATAATAAGAATCGTTTCGTTCTTATTCATACTTATGACAATGTAAATGGAGATGAAGATATTATTAAATATCGAGACATCTTTGTTGAAGCTAAGTTCGAGGGAGCTATTCTTCGAAATCCTTATGCTACATATCAGTTTGGTAAACGTAATTCTACTATGTACAAAAGTAAACCAATATTAGACGGTAAATTCGAAATCCTAGATATTATTCCTGAAGGAGCTAAACGACCTAACTTTAGTAAGTTTGTTCTTCGTAATGATATTAATGGTGAAACATTTGAATGTATACCAGTTGGTGATGCTTCTACTCGTCAAAGTTATCTTATTAATAAAGACAAGTTTATTGGAAAGATAGCGTTTGCTGAATTTAGATGTAGGTCAGGTGTCAAAGAAGTCCCCTCACATGGAAATGTTATAAAAATACTTGATAATGAGCCTACAAGATTACCAAATAATAACGAAGAAGAAAGTTAATTATAATCAATCTTATATAGACTATAAGAAAAAGAAACTGATAATAAAAGATATACATTTGAATAACAAACTAAGGATGCTTATAATGTCTAAGTTCGACCCAATAGAAGGACAAGACGGTATGTATCTAGGTTTTGTTACAGATAATGTTCTAGGTCAATGCCGAAATGTATCTGTTTCTGATTATGGTTATTATTCTGTTTCTGCATCTGATATTATACAAGCTCTCGATGTTAAGTCAGATACTAATGTTAAGTTAGTAAAGGAAGAAGAGGATGATAACCTTGTAGTATATAAGTTGTTAAAGTAAGTCGTGGTTTGATTCTTGCCCTATCATTAGTCGAAAGATTAGTGGTAGGGCTTTTTGTTGTTCCCCTGTAAAGCTAAGTGTTACTACTATATATTCTGATTGTGAGATAAATCGTCAGCTTATACTCAAAGAGGACTGTCGGAACGTATAGGAAACAACATTCCTTTATGGGGGAAATCAACGAGAATAGCTGATATTTCGTCTCTGTGCGATTTACTATGCCAACCTTAACAACTATACTATTTTTGTCTTACGTTTAATGACAAGCCTTAGAATCGTTTTCTACGTATGCTGAAAAACAGTAAGATTTTCTTTAGTCTAATACTAGGATTGATTATATTTGTAAATGAAGTAATGGAGAAGAAGCAAATAAAAGCTAAATACATAGTTGTTAAACAACCTGACGATAATATTGCATATCGTAATGTTATCAAGTTCTTATATATCGTAATAACTCGTGAAGAACTATCTAAGAAAATCGACAATTATCTTAACGGTAAGATTGAAAGGACTGCTGGTGTTTATGCCCCTCTTGATTTGTTTAATCATATTATTAAGCATAGGAAAGTTTATTCCTACGAAGAAGCTAAACGTCGTGCACGTTATTTAAATAAAAAGTATGGAAGAAGTTAAAAACACAGTCAGATTCATTACTATTCCTAATTTTCCTAATTATTGTATAGGAGAAGACGGAAGAGTTTGGTCTGATAATCGTAAACGTTATCTTAAATGGTATCGTGGAAAAGGTTGTGAAAGACCTCATGTCACATTGTTTCACAATGGTAATAGTGCTAAGCTATTTATAGCTACTCTCGTTGCTAAAGCATTTGTTACTAATCCTAAACCTAATGCATATAAATATGTTAGGTATAAAGACGGTAACAGTGCTAATAATCATTATACTAATATTGAATGGTGTAGAAATCAAACTGGAAGTAAGTATGGAAAATGAAATAAAAAGTGTTTTAGATATTATAGCCGAAATAAGTAAGAAAGATAAGAAGAAACAAGTATTCATTCTTACTAATCTTATTAATCAGTTAAAAAGTACTCGTATAGAGGCTAACAGCAATTACGAAGATTGTAAGCTTTCTTATACTCGTAGAACAGATAATTATATTGGTAACTTCAAGCTGATGCTATTTAAGAAACAATTAGATTGTCTGGATATGATTATTGAGAACTTAGATTCTTATCTTGACGAATTATTAAGTAAATAATATGGATAGAGCTAAAATCTTTCAAAGTGTCATTAAAGGAACTAATGTATTTACTCCTATTATTGATAGCTATCATACTGTTGGTAATCATATTATTGAACTTAGTTGTTCTGAAAAAGATAATCAACACGGGCTATATAATAGAGAAGTTAATAGTATTAGTTTTAAAGGTACGTATGGTGTGACTGTTATTACTAATAAAGGTAATGGGTGGGAACGCAGTATTAAGTTAGATAAACTATGTTATTCTCGTGAAGAAGCCATAGAATATATTAAATCATTAGGAGATAAAGAAGATGAAATTTGATAATCCTTATAGTATATTTCTTGATAATAGTCCTCTTGAATTAGTATTTCCTTCTAATAATAGTTACAAAGGAAGTTCTACTAAAGAAGGTTCTAATTCTAAAGCTATTGCTAAGAGACGTAAACGTAATAAGAATAAGAAAACTCATAGAAATGCAAAACGGTGAAATAATTCCTATGCTTATTGCTAGGATAAAACAGAACAATACTGATAACATGGTTATTCGTTCTAAACTTTATAGCTTATTAACCGATATTACTAATAAGTTTGATGAAGTTATTAGAGCCGTTCCTCGTATCGAAGACTTTCAAAATATGTCTAATGAACAAGTACTTGAACATTATTATCTAAGCGTTGGTGCTGAAAGTCTTTGGGATTCTCGTGAGCTTATTATGAAAGCTATCTCTGAACATAATAAATTAATTAGAGAAGAATATGAAAAACCTAAAGAAGCTAGCAAAGAAACTATTAAAGATAAAGGATAAAGAAGTTACTCGTTCATGCTCTATAGTTTCTATTGTTACAGTACTGAAAACAAACCGTTTTTTAAACCGAAACATAATGGGAAGTAGTTTATTTAGTATTAAAGCCGAGTTGCAGGATATTATCTTGCAACTCGAAGAAGGTGAAGCAACAGATGAACTTATTGCAAAACTAGGTATTACCGAAGATAATCTTAAAGATAAGATTGCTGATTATCTTCAAGTAATTAAACGTTATCAATGTGACGTTAAAGAATGTAGTGACGAAGTTGCTCGTGTTAACCAAATTAAGAAAACAAGAGATAATACTCTTAGACGTCTTAAAGATGCTGTTCTTGAAGCCGTTCTTATGTTTGGTTCTACTGGTAAGTCAGGTAATAAAGTTATTGAGAGTAGTACTTATAAAATCTATTCTCGTAATACAACTACCGCTATATTAGATGATATTCGTATCTCTGATATTATTCGACATTTTGTAGATATTGTTACTGAATATTTAGCAAGTACTGAAATTAAAGAAAGTCTTAGTATTGAATATCTTGCTCGTATTATTAGTGCTCACATGAAAGCTGAAACTTCCCCCATAGAGGGGTCGGAAGATACGCAATCTCCTTTCGTCGACGTAACTACTGATGATATATTTGCTATTGATACTGAAATAACTATTAATATACGTTTATCAGAACTAGCAAATGCTACTAATTTCAATCTTGCTCAATGGATTGGACAGAATCCTCATAAGGTAGAATTTAAATCTTCTACTAGTAAATCAGCTGTTGCAGCTAATTTAGATTTAAATGCTGACCTTACTATTGCTAAACAAGTATCTAATACATCATTAATAATTAAATAATATGTTTGAAGTAGAAGATTGGGTAGAAGAACTTATCGAGAGAATTATGAATACTTATGGTTGTAATCGTAAACAAGCCATTAATTCAATAAAAGAAAACCTTTATTAAAAAGTTAGATATGCAATTTAATTTTAGAGATTCAGATTATAGAATTAAGTACAAAGCTCGTGGAATTGCTTGGAGAGGAAAAATTGGAGTAGATGTTAGTGATTGTAAAACAACAGAAGAAGCTATTGTAAAAGCTAAACTTAATTATACAGTTGCTAAATGTCAATTGTCTGCAAAAATGCCGGCACATGATAATGGTGCTAGTCGTGACGGTTCTATTTTTCCTAATGTAGTTAACGGCTTTGAATTTGTTGATGTTCCTGGTGAGTTTGCAACTTATCGTACTGATACTAATATTCCTCTTGGGAAAGTAAAGTCTCGATACGAAGTAGTACAAAATCAAATGGCTTTTGGCTTCTTTGATGATGCTCTTGGTGGTAGGGTAAAACTTGACCGTGCAGGATATTTTGGTTATGGACAAAAGATATTTATGTCAGCAACATTTGATAAAGATATTAATATTGGTGGTAAAAATGATACTATCCAACATTATTTTGTCTTTACTAATAGTCATGACGGTGGAAGTGCTGTACAAATGATGATTACTCCTATAAGAGTTATTTGTATGAACGCACTTCATGCAGCTAGAATATCAGCTGAAAGTTATATATCTTTTAGACATAACAAAGGTTTTAATACTAAGATACTTACTGTTCCTGAAATACTTGGTCTTACCGAACGTAAGATAGAAGAGGAAGAAGATATGTATCGAGTATTATATAAAACTAAAGTATCAGACGAAGAAGTAAAAAAATATCTCTCTGTAACTTTCCTTACGGGGGAAGAATTCGAGAGAGTAGATGAATTATCTTTATATAACGGTTTGTTCCGTAGAGATAATTCTGCTTATGAAGCTGCCGGAATATCTATGCAAAAACTAAATACTCTCTGTGATTCTTTTGAATATTATCAGGAAGGTGTTGGTCAAAGACTAATAGCTGGTACAGCTTATGGTGCTTATAACGCTGTTACAGGTTATTTCTCTAACGTTAAAGAGTATAAGACAGAAGAACTTCGCTTGAAGAATACAGTATTTGAAGGCGACTACAATACTAGTCTTAAAGCTCTTAACTATGCTCTAGCTAATGTATGGGAATAAAAACTTTTATTGAAAAACTAATTGGGTTATTTACTGTTCCACGTTGTCCTAATTGTGGTGCTAGACTAGAAGAAGTTCCACGTGAAGAGGAAAGTGACCCGATTTCTTTTAAATGTATTAACTGTGGTAAAGAATGGAGTTAGAAACCGTATTAAAAACAATCTTATTAGATGTCCCTGTTATTGAATGTTTTATTCAGTTTGTAATAACTGCAATAGCACTAAAGATTACTAAGGAAAGACTAGATGATGAAGTAATAAGCACAGTTACTCTTAATTGTGCTTTATTTTTTATTCCAATATTAGGTCATGTTCTATTTGTAATATTTATAATCAGGTTTGTTCATTTATTAAAGTATCTATATGGAAAAGAAGAATAAAGTCAGAACTTGCGGTAACTGTGCTTATTTATCTAGTAGAAAGAAAATTACTTTATATAGAAATAAAGTATATGTTTGTGATAACGAAGAAATGTCATATATTAGTTATTACAAGCCTAGTACTCCAACTGATTGTCCTTATCATAAATTTAAAAACAATAATTATAATGAGTAAATTAAGTAAAGCAATAGCTAATGCTATTATTGAATTTAACAGTGGTTTATTAACTCAAGATGAACTTTATCAAAAACTAGAACGAGATATTGATAATGTATCTGTTAAAGTTTGGCGTGAAGATAAATCTGTTCCATTACCTACTTATGGTAAAGAAGGCGATGCCTGTTGTGATGTCTATGCTAAGAATATAGATTATGATTCAGATAAAGATAGATTTATCATTCATACAGGATTACATTTTGCTCTTCCTGATGAATATGAAATGGAACTTCGTCCACGTAGTAGCAATACTAAAACAGATTATTATCTACCTAATAGTCCTGGTACTCTTGATTGGGGTTATAGAGGAGAACTTCTTGTTATTTTCAAGAATCGTACTTCTCGTCAATTAATTAGAATTATTAGTACTTTTGGTAATGCTTTTAACGATATTGTTACACGTGTTAAACACGAAAATGCTTATAATTCTATTATATGTGCAAGACAAGAGTTTAATAAGTTAATTGAGAAAGAAGGATGTCCTTATAAAGTAGGCGATCGTGTTTGTCAACTTCTTGTTCGTCGTCGTGAGAAGATTACTTGGGATGAAGTTGAAACTCTCGAAGAGTTAGGAACTACCGAACGTGGTGCAGGTGGATTTGGACATACTGGTAAATAATATATTAACTTAATTATCGTAATTAAATGAAAGCAATTGGAATTAAAATGGTTGAACTTCATAAGGTATATCAGTGTAATAGTCTAGCTCGTATGCAAGACAAGAACGGTGGTAATACTCTTCATGTTGTTCTTGAAGATATAACTCCAAGTGCTGACAATGATACTTTTAACCGAGAAAAAATTGTAGTTGAACTTAATCAGTTCGTGAATACTTGGAATCCTTATGTTGAACCTAAAGAAGTAAATGATGAAGTCGGAGAAGAAGTTCATGCGTAATCAAATTCGTAAAGCTATGCGATATGTGGCTAGTCTGCCAAAACTTAAAGCTCGTAATAGTATTTATCTGAAACTACAAGAAGTAGAGAAGAAATATAAGATAGAATGATTGTGGTTAAAGTCATACTTTATATTTGTAGTTATATCATATATATTATTAATATGATTTTAGCTATACTGATTTTTTGTATTCCTATAATTGGAATATAAATATTAGGTTTATTTTATGGACAAAGCTTCTTTCCTAAGAAACTTACATTAAGAAAATAAATAAATAATAATAATCATTTTAGTTATACATTATTAAGAGCACTAGTAGAAATACTAGTACTCTTTTTTATATTATGGCAATAAAAGTAAGTGTTAAAGCAAAAGCATATCAATCAGACGGATTAAGTAGACATTGTGGAAAGTGTAATTATAATCCTTGTTCTTTAGATATTAGAAGATTATGTACTAATCGCTTTGTCGAAGGTTATATCAAAGGATATGCAAGAGTAAAGAAATATATTAAAGAAAGAATAATATGACACTAGAAACTGTTGGAATAATTATAGGAGGATTAATATTTGCATTAATACCATTTGGAATGTTAATCTATTGTATTGTAAAAGAATTAGCTGAAAAGAAGTTATGGGGATATTTATTATTCATAGTAATAATGATAATATTGTTCTTAACGAAATCTTCCATAGAAACTTCATAATAGATTAGAACTATTGATAGTAGTAATACTGTTGATAGTTCTTTTTTTTATGTTGTACTTGGATAAAATCAACGTATTAATGATAGTTGTATTGCTGGACTTGCCTACGCTCGCAAAGCTCGCTAAATCCCCCATAAAGGAGTGGAATTATCGGTAAACCAGCTCCTTTATGGGGGAAGAAAGCGAGCCGATAGGCGAGCGGGATATAGT